>Ga0316604_10000033_pt1 | contig 245486 bp, 210 predicted proteins | sample OWC_soil_day20_C_FD_207650 | JGI IMG/M metagenome (GOLD analysis project Ga0316604, IMG submission 207650) | Wetland soil microbial communities from Old Woman Creek delta, Ohio, United States - OWC_soil_day20_CT | ecosystem: Environmental > Terrestrial > Soil > Wetlands | place: USA: Ohio... | reverse complement strand
ATAGAGGCCGCCTTTCTAACTTCAACTATGCAGTCAAAGTTACGCATTCGGTATTAGCACCACTTTCGCAGTGTTGTCCCCATCTGGAAGGTAGGTTGTCTACGCGTTACTCACCCGTTCGCCACTATCTGATGCCCAACACCAACTACTCTTGATTTCTTTCGGCACGTTTTTTTGCGTAATGAATTTGCTGCGCAAATTCATATGCGCTGTCGCGCTGTTTCTTCAAAAGCGTTTGGTGTTGAACACCAGACCGTTCGACTTGCATGTGTTAGGCACGCCGCCAGCGTTCGTCCTGAGCCAGGATCAAACTCTCCGTAAAAGTATTACAGAGCTTTGATGGCTCTTATTTCATTCATTTGTTGCATCGCTTTCGCGATGCGGTTCCACGCACATCTGGCTTTTTTTAACCTTACATTGTTCAGTTTTCAAGGAACACCCGGCTTTCTTTCTGCCGGCTTTCCGCTTCAGCTTGCACTGTCACGGAGCTACATCTTAACACACTTTTTTACTGCGTGTCAAGCGTTCTTTTGCTTTTTGTCTGCCGCGTTTCGGCGACTTTCAAATAATAACACAAGCCTTACTGCCATGTCAACCACTTTTTCTTCCAAAGTTCAATTACTTCTCTCCCGGGTTTTTATAATACCATTTTTTCGTTCAAACGTCAATAAATATTCGCGCAATTTAGAATATTTTGCGCGAATATTTATTGTTATTCTTGCAAAATACAATGTTTCCTCGGGTGCTTCTAATAAACCAGCTTACACCGTCATTCTTGACAATATTGCTTTTGACCAGCTTCATAAAAGTTATTCCCTGCGCTGTCAATAACGACAATAACCGGAAAATCTTCTACCGTCATTGCCGCCAACGCTTCCGGTCCTAATTCTCCATAGGCCAGCACTTCATATTTTTTTATGGCTTTCGCAATTAATGCGCCTGCGCCGCCGGTTGCGGCAAAATAAACGACACCATGTTTTTTCATAGCTTCCACAACTGCCGGCGCCCGATAGCCCTTGCCGATCATGCCTCTTAGCCCCTGTTCAAACATCTTCGGCGTATAACTATCCATTCTTCCACTGGTCGTCGGGCCGGCTGAGCCAATCGGTTTCCCCGGCTGGGCAGGTGATGGCCCTACGTAATATACCACTTGTCCGGTAAAATCTACCGGTAATTTTTCACCCCGTTCTAATGCTTCCACCATTTTTTTATGAGCTGCATCACGCGCTGCATAAATAACACCAGAGAGGAATACAATATCTCCTGCCTTTAATTCGCGTGCCCTCGCCTCGCTAAGCGGGGTGGTAATTCGAATCGGTTCTGTCATTTTATTCTCCCCCTATAATTCAATCTGCGCATGCCGGGCAGCATGACAGTTGATATTGACCGCAACCGGCAATCCGGCGATGTGGGTCGGATACCATTCAATATTAACCGCTAAAGCGGTAATCCGTCCGCCTAATCCCTGTGGACCAATACCCGTTTTATTGACCATTGACAATATTTCCTCTTCCAGTTTTGCATATTCCGGATGATCATTTCGCTGGTTAATTGGCCGAATAAGGGCTTTTTTCGCCAATAATGCGGCTTTTTCCATCGTGCCGCCAATCCCAATACCGAGTACCATGGGGGGGCAAGAGTTCGGACCGGCTGCTTTAACCGTATCCAGTATGAATTTTTTCACTCCGTCAACTCCATCGGCAGGCACCAGCATCTTAACTGCACTTTTATTTTCACTGCCTGCACCTTTGGGCGCTAATGTAATTTTTAATTTATCGCCGGGCACCACGGAATAATGGATAATTGCCGGAGTATTGTTTTTTGTGTTAATGCGGTTGAATAATGGCTCTGCAACGGCTGATTTGCGCAAATAGCCTTCCACGTACCCTTTCGCAACGCCAGCATGAATCGCATCTTCCAAACTGCCGCCATCAATATGGACGTCCTGCCCAAGTTCCACGAAGACGACCGCTAACCCAGTATCCTGACAAATTGGCATCCCTTCTTCCCGGGCTATACAGGCATTTTTCACCAGTTGCCCGATAATTTCACGGCCTAGCGGCGATTCTTCGCGGCTTTGCCCGGCTACAAGGGCATCGTATACATCCTCAGATAGATAATAGTTGGCATCGATCGCCAGTTTCGCCACCGCTTGCGTAATCGTTGCAATATGAATCGAACGCATGAAAATCCCTCCATTATGTTTTGAGTTCACCATCATGAAATTTTTTAACAAAACAACCAATTTACTATTTGCAGAATATCATCCCTATTAATATAAATAAAGCATATTCAAATTATGATATAATAGTTATAAGCTATCATTATGAGGTGTTTGCCATGGAATTTCGTCAATTAGAATATTTTCAAGCCGTCGCTAAATTAAGCAACTTCACAAAAGCGGCTGAACAAATGTACGTCTCACAGCCATCGATCACAAATGGGATCCATCACTTGGAACAAGAAATCGGCGTGCAATTATTTGACCGCAATCAAAAAAAAGTAAGGCTAACCGCCGAGGGGCAGGTTTTTCTGCAGCGAGCGGAAAAAATTTTACTTGCAGTTAATGATATGGTCACGGAAATGCAGGATTTTCGCAATCTCAACAAAGGAACCATACGCCTTGCTTTGCCGCCAATGATCGGCGCTTACTTATTTCCTAATATTTTTCCTTATTTCCAGAAAGCTTTTCCATCACTGGAATTAATAGTTTTCGAAGAAGGCTCTTTAGCCGCTCGGCGGATGGTTGAAAAAGAAGAAGTTGACTTGGGATTGATGGTCCTGCCGGCCTCTTCCGATTCGCTAATAAACACTCTCCCGTTTTTCAAGGAAAAAATTGTTCTGTGCACCTCCAAAACCCATCGCCTAAGCCGTGAAAAACTGATTTCATTCCGCCAACTGCAAAACGAAAAGATCATTTTACTAAAAGAAGATTCCTATCATCGTCGCCTTATTATTAATGAATGTCAGAAAAATAATTTTTCACCTCAAATCGTATTTTCGTCCAACCAGGTCCAAACAATTAAAAGTCTCGTAGCGAATAATGTCGGAGTTTCTTTTTTAATGAACATGGTAATACGTTCTGAAAAGAATCTTATTAGCATTCCGTTAGAGCCCAATATCGAAATCAGCATTGGGTTGATCTGGAAAAAAAACAAGTACTTGTCCAAAGCTTCTCAGGCGTTTATTGATTTCATTACCGATTATATTAATTCACCGGAATTTAAAAAAGTGCGCTTCTCCTGATCCTTTTAAAGCGACGGCGAAAACCGTTGGTTGCACTTATGTCCATCAGAAGATTAGTCGCACTTATTTCGAGCTACAGACTGTTGATCCCTGAATAAGGGGCTTACAGTCTGTGCGAAGGGGAAAATTTATACTTCCTGATGGACCAAAAAAAGTTAGTCCGTATCACTTTGAAGTGGCACGGACTAACTTTTTATATCGTCATTTGTCGACCGTCACAAACACTTCAAACATTCGGTTCCAAGGAAAAGTTGCGTGTAATTCTGCTGTCGGAAGTCCGTATAGATACCGGCTGGCAAACTTATGAAATTTCTTTTCGGCAGCCAGCACCAGCAAAGATTGCCGTTCATCAAGCATCACAAGGCTTCCACCCTGCGGATAGTTGATTTCCTTATTCAGCTCAGCACGAATATTGGCCTGGTAAGCCCAGTCATCAAGATAGCGCACCGCTAATAACCGTAAACGATCATGGTCTGTCATCGAAGCTGCCAACATACCTTGGCCGATCGCATAGCCTGCCGTGTTGCTGGCAGTGTTCCAACCTGAATACGCAGCCAACTCTGGCAATAATTCCTGTGCAGACAGATGCATCAGCAGAGAATTGTCGGCTCCATTTCCAAAGGCAATATCGGCGACAGCCACCTTCTTGCCAGCCTGCAGCCACAATTTTGTCTCAGCTGCAAATGCCATTGTCTCTGCTGAAACCCTTGTCCTATTCAAAGCTGAATCTGCTTCATGCGTTTTCCCATCCGCCGGAGTATTCACCATCAATATCAGTTCCGCCAAAGCCGGAGTCAGCAATGGTACCCCGCCGGCAGCCAGAATGTGATCAAAAATAGTTTTCCCCGCAGGTTGATCTTCATAGGAAGGTATGGTAGAAGGACCAATTCCCGGGGCATAACGTACTACTACAACCGGAATCCGGTTATGGAATTCATTCACTGCCCGGGTTAATAGAATCATGCCCAACTGATCCGCTCCTGGGAAAGAGGCAAATCGTCCGTCACTGCCCGCAGCTTGTTTCAGCAAAGCCCTGGTTTCTTTATGCGACTGTGAATACGGCGCCGTATCGTCACGACCAAGAATTAAATAGTTTAATTCGCCCTTTTGCATCAAGTAAATCAATTGAGTATTGATCTGGAAATTTTTATCCCGACGCGCCTGCCAATCCGCCATCACCTCAAGCGGAACTTCACTCACAAGAGCCGCTAACTCTTGTGCTTCTTGCTTGGTCAAACTTTGTACTTCTTTTTTATCTCTCAACGCTGAAATTCGAAAAATACGGTACCCATATTGTTCATAGTATGGAGGTTCCACCCCGCCTGCCGTAAATTGAGGCGTCCGCATGACCGTGCTGAAAACATATATTCGTGCGTTAGGGTGCAATCTTCGCAGATGTGTAAACCGTTCAACCCGTTTTTGCAGGGTTTCCGTTGACAGTTCATGCACCCGGGAAGGAACCAGCCCTCCATACAGCATCGAATCTGCCGATAAAACCAGTGAATCTGCTTCCAAAGAATGTTCTTCCACCCAGTTCCAAAGGCCGTCTGCATCCCCCCATTGATTGCGCGCAGCCAGTAATTCTTCCGGCGGAGTAAGTAACGTCGCGCCAGCCGCCTCAAAAGTATCCGTCACATATTGGAGACTGACGGGCCGATTATCTGCCGGTACATATAATAGTTTCTGCGCTTGAACCGGAACCACCGCCAGCCAGAAAAGCAAAAGCATCAATCCCGCCAGGCGGCATATCCGGTTCACTCATCCACCTTCTTTTCTAATGTGGCGACAGCAACAACCGTATCTTTTTCACCTGTCTTCATTAATTTGACACCTTGCGTGCCACGCCGGATGACAGATATTTCTTCTATGTCAATCCGTATGACAATCCCTTCACTCGAAATCAGCATCAATTCCTGCCCGGGGCGAACTAATTTAATTCCTACCACCTCGCCGGTTTTCTCGCTGATTTTGCTATTGATCGTTCCTTTTCCGCCTCGTCCCTGCAATCTGTATTCATCCACCAACGTCCGTTTGCCGTAGCCATTTGCAGTAAAGGTCAATAATTCATAATCTCTTTTAACGGTATCCATCCCAACCACATTGTCCTCCGGCTGCAGACGAATGCCGATAACCCCATGTGTGGATCGGCCCATGACCCGAACGTCTTGTTCTGCGAAACGGATAGCCAGACCTGACTTGGTCCCCATGATAATTTGCTGTTCGCCGTCCGTCAGCTTTACTCCTATCAGATCGTCATCCTCGTCGAGTACAATAGCAATTAATCCGGTCCGGCGGGCGGTATCAAATTCCATCAGTTCCGTTTTCTTCACAACGCCTTTGCGAGTCGCCATAAATAGATATCGTTGACCGGTGAATTCTCTAATCGGGATAATGGCTGTGATCGTTTCCTTCGGCTCCAGGGGCAGAAGATTAATACTCGCGGTTCCCTTTGATGTGCGGCTTGCTTCCGGCAGTTCGTAGCCTTTCAAACGATATACCCGCCCACGGCTGGTGAAAAAGAGAATATTGTGATGCGTTGTCGCTATAAATAAATGTTCTACAAAATCGGCTTCTTTCGTCCCCATACCGGCAACGCCACGTCCACCGCGTTTCTGACTGCGATACGTATCAACAGGCAAGCGTTTTACATACCCATGATGAGTCACTGTAATCACAATGTCTTCAACGGCAATCAAATCTTCCATATCCATACGTGACACATCACTAGTAATCACTGTGCGACGTTCATCCCCAAAACGTTTCCGTACATCCAGCAATTCTTCTTTGATCAGATTGAGCACTTTTTGTTCATCTGCCAAAACGGCCTCCAGCCACTCAATTGTTTCCATGACATCGCGATATTCCTGTTCGATTTTTTCTCTCTCTAATCCGGTTAAGCGCTGCAGACGCATTTCCAAGATCGCTTGCGCTTGCTTTTCACTTAAGGAAAATCCTTCAATTAGAGCGGCACGGGCAATATCAACCGTTTGCGACCGGCGAATTGCAGCAATCACGGCATCCAAATGATCCAAGGCGATCTTTAACCCTGCCAAAATATGTTCCCGCGCTCTGGCCTTTTCCAATTCAAACCGTGTTCTGCGTGTAATCACTTCTTTTTGGTGCTCTATATAATAGCCAATCACTTCATGCAGGTTCAAAGTTCGCGGGCGGCGGTCTACTAGCGCCAGCATATTTATTCCAAAGGATTCTTGCATCTGCGTATGTTTATACAATTGGTTCAGCACGACATCCGGGTTCGTATCCCGTCTCAATTCGATAACAATCCGCATACCGGTCCGGTCACTTTCATCCCGTAAATCGGTAATCCCGTCAATCACTTTATCCCGGACCAGATCGGCAATCTTTTCAATCAGGCGGGCCTTATTCACTTGGTACGGAATTTCTGTTACTAAAATACGATGCTTTCCATTGGCCATCTTCTCCACGCGCGCCTGTGCCCGCATTTTCACAACCCCGCGCCCCGTGGTATACGCTTGCTTAATTCCCTCCCGCCCTAAAATCAAGCCGGCGGTGGGAAAATCCGGCCCTTTGATCACTTGCATCAATTCGCTGATGGTGACGGCGGGGTTATCAATCATCATCACCACGCCATCCACGACTTCCCGCAAGTTATGCGGCGGAATATTGGTTGCCATGCCAACTGCAATACCGGAAGACCCGTTCACAAGCAAATTCGGAATCTTCGCCGGCAAAACAGTCGGTTCTTTCAACGACTCATCATAGTTCGGGGCAAAATCCACCGTGTCTTTTTCAATATCCGCCAGCATTTCTTCAGCAATTTTGGACATTCGGACTTCTGTATACCGCATCGCCGCGGCAGAATCGCCGTCAACAGAACCAAAATTCCCATGCCCATCCACTTGAAGATAGCGAGTGGAGAAGGGCTGGGCCATTCGGACAATCGCGTCATAAACAGACGAATCACCATGAGGGTGATATTTACCGAGCACTTCACCGACAATCCTCGCCGATTTCTTGTATGGTTTGTTTGGTGTCATTCCTGCTTCCTGCATGGCATAGAGAATACGTCTATGAACCGGTTTCAGACCATCCCGGACATCCGGCAATGCCCGCATGACAATTACGCTCATGGCATAATCAATATATGAACTTTTCATCTCTTCTTCGATCCGTCTTGGCAGTACTTTTCCTAAACCAAAATCCACAATCTCACCTCTAACATCTCATTATTGCTAACTAATTTATCTTCCCCATGGAAGATAAAAAATCCTGCATAATTAACAGCAAAGAAATATGTTGCAGGATTTTACTCAAATTTTGCCGAATTGTAAGTATATGGACAACAGTACAGGGAGTTGATTGACTCGCATGAGCGTAGCAAAAATCTTACTCATTGACGACAATGAGTTCAGTCTGTCTACGTTAAAAAATATGTTATTCGGTTATATCGTACTTACTGCCAAAGATGGACGAACCGGATTGCGGCTAGTCATGTCTGAGTCTCCGGATTTAATTCTGCTTGACGTGGTTATGCCAGGCCTCGATGGGTATTCCGTATTAACGATTTTAAAAAGTTCTGAGGATACCCGCCACATTCCTGTCGCCTTAATCAGCGCCATCACAGAATCGGCCGACCGGGAAAAATTATTCGACAAAGGTGCCGACGACTTCATTACCAAGCCTTGTGCAAAAAATGAGTTGCGCGCCAAAGTCAAGTCGTTATTGCGCCCTAAACACCTGTATGAGGAACTGCAAAGTGTTACGGACGCCTTTATCTCTATGGCTTTACGTTTTTATTCCAGTAAGCCTTTTTTTGAGAACCATACCGGTAAAACAGCCGCTTACGCAGAAGCAATCGCCCGCAAAAGAATGGCGCAGCCTCGCGACCGTGAACGGGTCAAACTGGCTGCACTTTTATTGGATCTTGGCAGGCTGGAAATAAAAGATGATATCTTATTAATGTCAGCACCGTTCGGCCCTGAAGAATGGCAAGCCGTAAAAGCACATCCTATCATCAGTGAACAAATGTGTTCAAAGATTGTGGCCTTCAAACCTCTCCTGCCTCTAATCCGCCATCATCACGAGCGCTATGATGGAAAAGGCTATCCTGACCATCTAAAGGGCGAAGAAATTCCTCTTGGCGCACGGATTCTGGCAGTAGCGGATTCTTTTGATGCTTTGACAAGTGATCGGCCCCATCGCAAAGCATTCAGCATTCCCCAGGCGTTGGACATCATGAAGCAGCATTCAGGTACCCAATGGGATCCGGTGGTCGTGGATATTTTCTTTGACTTATTAAGAACAAATTCCATTCCCATCGAAACCCATCAAATCAATATCACGAAAAATAATACAGGAGGTTTTTTATGAGTTTTTTGATTTTAACAATTAATCCAGGGTCAACTTCCACAAAAATCGGTGTCTACAAGGATACCCAAGAACAATTTTCTCAAAATCTCAGTCACAGCGCTGCAGAGATCGCTCAATTTTCCAGTATCGCCGATCAATTTGCCTATCGTCTGGGAAAGATTACCGATTTTTTAAGCGAAAAAGGGCTGTCCATCAAAGATTTTTCGGCCATTGTGGGCCGCGGTGGATTAATGAAGCCTTTGACTAGCGGCACCTACCTGGTCAATTCTGCCATGCTGGCTGATTTGCGATCGGCTGAATATGGCTCGCACGCGTCTAATTTGGGCGCTATACTGGCAGAGCATCTGGCGAAGGAAGCTTCTTGTCCGGCTTTCATTGTGGATCCGGTTGTTGTCGATGAATTGGATCCCATCTCCCGTATTTCCGGGCTGCCTGAATTCCCACGCCGCAGTCTTTTTCATGCACTCAACCAAAAAGCGGTTGCTAAACGTTATGCGAAAACGATCCAACGTCCCTATGAAGAGCTCAACTTGATTGTCGCGCATCTTGGCGGCGGCATTTCAGTCGGCTGTCATAAACAGGGCCGAGTTGTTGAAGTCAATAATGCTCTGGATGGCACAGGACCATTCTCTCCGGAGCGCGCCGGAACCATTTCCGCCGGTTCTTTGGCCACCTATATTCTGGACAATCGCCCCGAACAGCCTGCATTGGCCAAAATGCTGGCTGGAACTGGCGGCCTCGTCGCACATCTGGGTACAAATGACGCCAGAGAAGTGGTTGCGCGCATTGAAGCCGGGGATGAAAAAGCAAAATTAGTCTTTGATGCAATGATTTATTCAGTTTGCCGCTATATTGCCGCCGCCGCTATCCCGGTTTGCGGCAAAATAGACCAGATCCTAATCACAGGTGGCATCGCCTACTCCAAATACGTGACTGATAAAATTAAAGAGTATGTTGGGTTTCTCGCCCCAATCACCGTTATGCCAGGTGAAGATGAATTACAAGCCTTGGCCGAAGGCGCTTATCGTGTTCTTACCGGTGAAGAAACTGCCAAAGAATATAAATAGGACTGCTTGATTAATAATGTAAGCCGAACAGCCTGTTATTCTCCCTGTCAGGAAGGGGGACTTGCAGGCTGTTTTCGCTCATGCCAAGCCAACAGGGAAATGCAAAATGCCAGCCATGTCGCTCCGGCAGCATAACCAGCCAGCACATCGCTTGGATAATGGACACCCAGATAGATCCTGCTAATCCCAATCATCATAACAAGTATCCCAGTCAATAAAAAAACGAGCATTCGTCCGAAGAATGTGGGGAAAAGACGACTTAACAAATAGGCGCTTATGCCATAGAAGCATAGGGCAATCATGGCATGACCGCTGGGAAAACTATAGCCGGTTGCAGAAATGACCGGCAACACATCCGGGCGAGGTCTGGCAAATATATTTTTTAATAAAATATTCAAAAGCACGCCTCCTCCCAGGCAAACGCCAATCGCCATCCCTTCTCTCCGCCGGCGGTAAAATGCCTGTACAGCCACCAGGACCAGCGCGGTCAGTGCAAGGAAGTAAGCCGATCCGGCGCCCGTGAAGGCCAGCATGATTTTATCCCAGAACGGGCTTGCATAGTATCGCACAACCCATATGATAAGGCTGTCGACCAAATCCATCTCATTGGCCCACAGTGTTTCCTGCGCCAAATGAAAAAACAACAGCAGCATCGTCATGCACGCAGCCATTCCGAACAAAAGATACAAACCAGGTTTTCGCTCTTTAAGAAATAACATCGTTTCCTGCAGTCGCCGGTAAAGTGGGATCATCAGCAGGTATCGGGTCCCGATGATGAAGGCCATGGCTGCAAGCGGGATGCCGACAACAATAGACATCAATACAGTGAGCACAATACCATTCGTAAGTCTCGATCCGCCCCCAAGGACAAGGTGCAGAAAACTTTGGGCATATGATCCTGCCTCATAGCTCATTCGTCCATTTAAAACCAGAGCAACTCCTTCAATCCGCCCAGTCTGAGAAACCAGAAGATCGCCATTCAGTACAATTACTCTTTTTAAAACAGTCCCTGCAACGTAAACATCGCCATTCACAGCCAGTGCCGTTCCCACAGTTTGCTCAGAATGTATTACAATGCCCTGCTGAGAAAATACATCCGGATACTGTGCCGCACCTTCCTGCAACTCTCCATATAAAATCCCGGCAACAATGCCAACGATAACAAACATACTTACAATGATAAAAAGAGCTCTCCCTCGAACACTTTTAACCAAGCCAATCCCTCCACCGGATCAAAGTTCCTATTCCATTACTATCATTCTTCCAGAACCAAGCTATCCCTTTTTTTCACCCATTCAGACACGCATGACTAAAATTTCAGTGGATTTATACTGGCAATTATGAAGATCCCATTCATTTTAGGAGGAAGCGCTTCCTGCAACAGAGAATTTGTTACTAACAACTTTAATTTCTAATAATAAACTACCTAATGGAGGTTCACCGCATGATCAATCAAGAAAGAATCATTGCCGATTTTATGGGACTTGTTCAAATTAATTCCCCCACAAAAAACGAAAGACAAATTGCTGACTTACTAACTGATCGTCTGACACAGTTCGGCTGTACAGTCGATGAAGACCGTGCCGGTGAAAAAATAGGCGGTAACGCCGGCAATCTTATCGCCTATTTGCCGGGAACCATGCCAAATGCGCCTGTTCTACTGCTCGGAGCTCATATGGACTGCGTTTCCCCTTGTGAAAATGTTCGACCGCAGCGCAAAGACGGTCGGATCACATCTTCTGGTGATACCATTCTTGGCGCCGATGATAAAGCCGGGATCGCAGCAATTCTCGAAGCTTTGCAAACAGTTGAAGAGCAACAGCTTCCTCACGGCGACATCCAAATCGTTTTCTCCATCGCGGAGGAAGGCGGCTTATATGGCGCAAAACATATTGACCGTTCCCTATTAAAAGCATCGTTCGGCTATGAACTTGATTCCAGTGGACGACCGGGTGAGATCATCACAAAAGCACCCGGTCAAAATCAAATAAAAATTACCATTCACGGCAAAGCTGCCCACGCCGGTATAGCGCCAGAATCTGGCATCAATGCGATTACGATCGCCGCCACGGCGATCGCACAACTGCGCCAAGGCCGCATCGATGAAGAAACAACCGCCAATATCGGCGTGATCCATGGCGGTATTGCCACAAACATTGTCCCCGACCTTGTTGAAGTGATTTGTGAAGCCCGCAGTCGCAATCTTAAAAAAATGCAGATGCAGACGGAATATATGTGTGAGGCTTTTAAACAAGCCGCTGAAGTGAACGGCGCAAAGGCAATTATTGATCTTGAAAAAAAATATGATCCGTATGTCTTGTCAGAAGAAGCCTCCACTGTGAAAATAGCCTGCCAGGCAGCAAAAGCCGCTAATCTGGCGCCCCGTTTTGAGTCTACGGGCGGCGGCAGCGATGCCAATTTTTTCAATCTCTATGGAATAGAAACTGCTGTTATTGGAATTGGAATGCAAAAATGCCATACAACGGAAGAATTCATTGAAGAAGAGGATCTTTGCAACACCGCAAACTGGGTCGTAGAGATCATTAAAGCAACAGCTAAAGCGACAAAGTAATCCTTCCCTGCATCTGGCAAAGCATAAGATCAAAGCGGCCGTACAGATTACATCGTGCGGCCGCTTTGATCTTGTGCTCTTATTTTTTTATACTGCGAAATTCAACCAATATCATTTTTAGCGCCGTTATGATCACAAAAATTCCGAATAAATGCCGCAAAACATCTGCCGGAACTTGTTGAGCAAATCCCGAACTGATGAATGCCCCGCAGACTGCCCCAATGGCTAAATACGCACCTAATCGATAATTGCACAAACGGTATTTGTGTAACTGGATCACACCGACAATAGCAGTTGGAATAATGACCAGCATAGATATGCCTTGTGCAATATGCTGCGGGATATTCAGCAAAAGGACCATAACCGGCACAAAAACAACGCCGCCTCCGATACCGAGTAATCCGCTCAATAATCCAACCACAAGACCCAATAATACAAGAAGCAGTATTGTAATCATGACAGCACCATTTTCAAACCGATGACCAAAAGCATTATACTGAATAACCTGCGAAGGTATTTTTCCGGCATCCGGTACATTAGCTTAGCGCCAAAGTAAGACCCGATCATGCTTCCTGCGATGATGTAGCAGGCTACTTGAAAATCAATATTCCCATGCGCGGCATAAACCGCAAACCCTGCTATTGAAGTGGGAACGACAATAAACAACGAGGTGGCCTGCGCGGAACGATGATCCAATGCGCAATAGCCAGTCATAATCGGAACAAGGAATGCCCCGCCGGCAATTCCCAGCAAGCCGCTAAAAATCCCAATCCCAAAACCATACGAAATATAACGGATCACCTGTGTCATGGTTACTATCTCCCCGCATTCGCTGCAATAAACTTTGCATATACCGCTAACTAAATTTCGTCAAACTTTTTATTGTTCCTGCAAAAAAGGGACGCCACAGCTTTTATCCCCTGCGGCGTCCTACTATGCTGTCTTTTTAAAATTCCTCTTCCCAACTGATAAACGGCTCCGGAATGTCGACCATCGCATTAACCATTAATTCAACCAGTCCAGCGTAAATGATATTGTATTTTTCTCTAAATCCAAAATGTTCAATTAGAGAATCCCGAGCTGCACCTTTGCAGTTTGAGCACGGTGCACAATAATATTTAGGAATAGAAGGATCCAGGCAATCTTTAAATGCTTCCAGAACCTGACGCGCCTTATGACGCGAAGCGAGATTATCTCGCCAATTTGGGAAATTTTGCGTATTCATTACGGCAAAACCACTGCCGCCGCCGCAGCAATAATTATCCACTCCGCAATTGGGCATCTCCCGAAACATTCCCGGCGCCATAATATGTTTCAAAATATTACGTTGCGGAGAAATAATCCCCATTAAACGCACCATATTACAAGGGTCATGCAAGGTCACCGGGAAATTATTGCGCGATGGGTCAAATTTAATCTTGCCCGACGTCACAATCGACTCCAAGAGCGGCAAACAACCTTCCCGCGGAATAGCCAGATCGCCAACTGCCAACCGGTCGGCAATCGAAACTAATGCCTTTGTCGCATGCCCGCACTCGCCAACAACAATTTTCTTGACGCCTAGTTTTTTAGCGGCTTTAATTTGGCCAAGCGCGACGCGGGCAAACTGAACGTCATCATACCATACGCCGTAATTCACGCCTTCATAGCCCATGGAATCACTGGAAAGCGTCCAGTTTAATCCAGCTGCTTCAAACAGAATAGCGAATGCAGCCGGGTTCTCCGGCCAAGATACATATTCGCCGGCATTATGGATCAACAATATGTCGGCTCCTTCTTTATCTACCGGGATTGTAATCCGCCGACCGATTTTTTCTTCGATGATATCTTCGATGAATTCGATAGAATCCTTGAATGCCACCGGGTTCATGCCAGTCGAAGAACCCACGCGAAGGTGCTGCATTGATCCAGACCTATGCACATTCTCCGGAGCAATCCCCATTTCCTGGCTGAATATTTTGCGAAGCTCGCGTGAAAGCAACGCATTATCGACGCCAATCGGACACACAGAAGCACAACGACGACAAATCGTACAACGGTATACCAATTCGGCTAAATGATAGACAACACGCCAATTGAGTTCCAAATCAGCGCCAACCCATTTACCAAGCAATTTCCCTGAGGTTGAGAAATAACGTTTATAAATCCGGCGCAATACTTCTGGACGAAAATTCGGCCGATAAATATCTTTCCGCCCGCTTTCTACATAAATCGGGCAGGCCTCATTACAGGTATTGCACTGCATACAATACTCTGTACTCAGTACACTTGGCTGCAGGAAGCCCCAGTTGTTTTCCTTGACAAAAAGTTTTTCCAAACCCTTAAGAAATGAATTAACAATTGCTTCTTCTTCTTCTTTGGTCTGTGGAATAGGCAAGCTAAGCGCGGAAAATCCATCCAACGAAAAATCATACTTCGCCAAGGTCTCCGGCTTTATTTTTTTAAACTTAATATCTTCCAAGTTTTCGCCTGGGATTGGCAAAAGATCTTCCGGGTTTAACGGAGAAAGAACCTCATCGTCCGAACCAAAATCTTTAATTAATATTTTCTTCATTTTTTATCTTCCTCCTTACGGTCAGCAGGTATTTGGTCAACCCATGCAGCGTCTGACGTAATATGAGGCGCATTCCAGTTCAATTTATAATGTAAGGAAGCAATTACATCCTGCTCAAGTTTGCTTCCCGGCTTCATCGACTCATCATCCCACATGATATCGTGATAAAAATAATATTTAGCTACGAAATGAAGCATACGGCTAAACGGCAAATAAAGCAAAAATACAGAAAACCAAAAAATCTCCATTGCAATCAGCAAATCCGGTGCCACAGGCTTCAAGGTAACCAGTGACATCGTATGGCTGCGGATCCAATTGTAGCCGGGGTCAACGTTCCACCAGGCCAGCAACGCACTGCCAAAAACCAACAACATTAAATAGAGATTAACATACGTAATAAAATCGGCCATATCGCGCATCCCTTCATCGAAATAGCGCATCCATAAAAGACCAATCGTTCCAGCCAAACCTGTAACCGCACCGGCAACTCCGCAAAGAATTGTAGCGTAATATAAAACAACAGCCAAAGTTGACGGCGATGTTTTATATACCGGTATGCCAGCCAGTTCCACTATAGCGCCGCAAATCACCAAAGCCATCCAAACGGCGCATAAATAAATCCCGGCATGAAGCGGAAATGAACTTTTCCATATTTTCGGGTTATTTTTAAAGGCTCGCTTAATAAATAAAATTTCCTGACCCATTTCCCACAATTCATGCATCAAATGAACTTGCGGCTTGAGCTTGCTGAAATCTACTTTTTGATATTTTGAACCTTCTGGACCTTGGTGCGGCACCGGATAGAGATCCCACCGCAAGTGGCGCGGCATAGAAGAAAAGTATAAGATTTTCTTTCCTGTTACTACAACAAAGGTAATCACCGCTATATACAAAAGTGGTCCAGAAATAAACCAAGTTAACGAATCCACACGTATTCCTCCTTACTACTATCTTTGTTTGAATATACTGCCGGCTTGCTTTATCACAACATACCCCACCCGCGGGTATACTCGAGAACAATTTGGAACTCCCGATCCTGAAAACCAGCGGATAACAATAATTGTTTGGCTTCAAACGCCTCTACTGTATTGGAATACGCATACACAACACCCGGCGCGGCTTCAAAGGAAAAACCTTTTTCCTTCAATACGTCCATCATGCCGGCAATCCGATCCGCATGTTCTTTCTGTCGCTTTCCGATTTCACGAATAATCTGAGGATCTATCTTTGTTTCGCGCTTTAACTTTCCTTGCCGGTGGTCATCGCACTCCATTTGCATCGAAACCCGCGTTAAATAGGTAACAACAGGCGGAGTGCCCATCTGCTTATCTTCCTGCACCGCTATCCCTCCTGCAAGTGATTAGAAAACCCGGCTTACGCCGAGCTTAATTGCCGATGGCAAAGCCGTTGGCTGCACTTATATCCATTTAGATAAAATCCATTATTGCAGCATATATTTTTAATTCCCGGGTAGCAGGCATAACGCCCACCCCCCAGGAATTAAATTTGCTTTTACAGGATAATCACACGCAACCGGTTGGCTTCGGCAAACCTGCAAGTTTACAGGCTCCTTTAGCCGGTCCTGTAGGAAATAACTCATAGATTTGCTTTAAGGTAAGGCCGGTATCTTTACACATTTTGCGAACCATTGGCGCCATGCCGAATTTTTTAAAATACTCGCGAAGATAATTAATGACTTTCCAATGCTCTTCCGTTAATTCTTCAACATCTTCCGATTTAGCGAAAATAGACACAATTGCTTCATTCCAGTCAGACGGTTCAACCAGAAATCCGTCCTCATCCAATTCGACTTGTTTTCCTTCAACAGCTATAAAACTCATAATAAATCTCTCACTTTCTTATCGTAATTATTTTATAATTTTTTTACTCTTCTTCAGGTTTGTCATATATCATCGCTTTGCCGACCAGATCCATAACGCCACCCTTTTCAAAACCTTCAAGCCCGTAATGCTTCATCACCGTAGGAATCTGTGCTTTGCAAATTGAGCAAGGGATAGCCAAATAATCGATCTGACCCAATGCTTTGATTTGTTCGGCTTTTTTCTTGCCCAGCTGCATGCGGATTTCCAGCATTTCATCCATCAGCAGTCCGCTGCCGCCGCCGCAGCAAAAATTGTCAGCGCCCGTGGGCGTCATTTCAACAAATTCCTCAACGCAGGCCCGAATAATCCGGCGCGGCTGCTCAATAATGCCGCCGCCACGGGAATAGTTGCAGGGATCATGGAGCGTTACCTTCATTGGCAATTTGCGCAACGGCAATTCATGCAGATGTTCATCACAATATTCTAATACATGCATTATTTTGAAAGGTACAGGGCCGCTTGCCCCTTCGGTGTACATCTTGGCGGCCCGCCAGCCATGTCCGCATTCACCCTGGACGACCAGGGATGCGCCCAATTCCAGCGCCGCAGCGTTTAAACGCTGGTTTTGCTCTCTCATCACGTCCAAGTTAAACAGCAAACCAAAGTTAGCGGCTTCCAGAACCGAAGACGGAATGGTCCAATTGACGCCCAAATGATGAAACATTTTGGCAACCCCGATCATTGTATCGACATTCGTGAAAAAATCAGCCGATGAAGGAACATACAAAATATCCGAATTTGGTTTGTCGACCGGAATCTTGATGTCCAACCCCGTTTCTTCCTGCATTTCCTCTTCCATAAACTCGACACAATCCAAACAGGCGAGCTTCGATATGCCCATGTTATTGCCCGACTTAATCATTGCCGAAGCGATGGACTGCATGAATTTCGGCATAATGCCCAGTTCGGAAAGAATATGCCGGGCCGCAATTGTCACTTCCGCCGTATCGATCCCAAAAGGACAATACCGGGCACATCGTCTGCATTCATTACATTGATAAAAATAAGTCACCCATTTACTCAACGTTTCTTCGTCGAATTCTTCAGCGCCATTAAACCGGCCAAACATTTTTCCGGCCGTCGTAAAATAGCGTTTGTATACCCGCCTCATCAGCTCCGCGCGAGCCGCCGGGAAGTTATTATAGTCCCCGGTACCCAAATAGCTGTGGCACTGTTGCGCGCAGTTCCCGCACTTGGTACAAGTTTCCAGCATCACCATCAACGAACGCATCGAATCCCGAAGCTCGGCCATTTTTTCCAATGTACGCTGTTTATGATCTTCTGGTCTAGTTACAGTAAACCCGATCGCGTTCACATCAGATTCTTTCGCTAAATTTAATGGAGGTTTCACGCGTTGTTCCCCCCCTTCCCAATCTTAAACCGCACATCCCGTTTCACCCCGGAAGGTGTAGGATACACCGGCGGCGCCTCAATAATCGTAGCCCGGTTCACCAAAAACCCTGCCATATGAACCAGCTTGGAAAAAGGGAAGTATATCAATAATATATTCACTAAGAAAAAGTGGCTGACAAATACCCATTCCTGAGGGATCGGTATTGGGCGAAAAGTCATTAAAGCGCCGAGATACGTCCGAATTGCCGGCAGATCGACCTCAATCGAGGTAACCCGCATATGCATCCCACTGACCACAATCGCGACCAAAAGCAGAATGTCAAAATAATCCGCGGGGTCTGACAACCGTTTTACTTCAGGAATAGCAGTCCGTCTGTAAAACAAAACCAATATCGCCACAAAAAATACAGTACCAGCGACAATTCCCAACAATGCGGAAAGTTTGGAGCTATCCGTTGGTGATAAACCAATCAGAGTAAACTGGTGAGTAAGAAAATAAATGCCTACAAGATGACCCACAATAATCATCGCCAGAGCCACATGCATCAGCCAAGCCCACAGCCAAAGCTGCTTGTCGCCTCTGCGCAAGCTTTTAAACAACAGCAATTCTTCGCTGACCGCGGCCACCCGGCCAGCAGTCGATGAAGGCGTCGGAAACAGAGTAATCTGAAACGGTACCGGTGCCTTCATCCACGTCCCTATGCGCAAAACCATGCCAACGATAAAGACGGTTGCTGCAATATACGGGAACACCTGCCCGATAAAAAACAGCATACTCAAACCTCCTGCCGGAAAAATATAAGTACTATTCATTCGAAAAAATCAGCTTCCATGGCACCATCTCTACGGTCTTCAAGTTTTATAGCCAGCAAGGCCTCGACTATTGAAGTCGGGGCCTCACGGGCTGTTAGCGAAAACAATCACCAAGTGCCTGGTAAGGAACTTAGAATTTAAACTGGGTAGTCGACCGGAAGGTCGTCTTCGCCGTAGTAAAGTCGTCAATATGCTGGTTTGTAAACGGCAAATCAGTTAACGTAAAGAACCGCTCCCAACCAATCCGGCCAATCCATTCACCCATACGTTCGCCTTTTTTTGCGTTGACGGCCCATACTTCGATTAAATGTTTTACTGCATCGGTGACTTCCGGCCAGCGCGGCGCGTTGTTCGGTAAAAACGGGATCGCCAATTTAGAAAACATTGGTGCGGTGCGGGCATTGGATACCTTGCCGCCAACCCAGATAGAAACTCCATCCTTAGCTGGGTTCATAATTTTCATTGCCGGGCAAACAACCGTACAGTTGGCGCACATCATACATTTTTCTTGGTTTACTGTTACGCTCTTGGTCCGAGGATTTGGCTTAATCGCACCGGTCGGACAAGAAGCCACCGTATTAGGAATCTCACAAATCTTGCTGGCCAGTTCATCATCAATCCGCGGCGGAGTCCGATGGATGCCGACTACGGCAATATCCGAGCAATGGCAAGCTCCGCACATATTGATACAGCAAGCGACCGCAATGCGGCAGCGTGCCGGCAGCGCAATTTTGCCGGTAAAGTAATCTTTAACATCGTCCATAATGCTCTTCGTAATACCGGAAGCATCGGTAACTGCACTTTTACAGTGAATCCAGCCCTGCGTATGCACGATGTTACTGATCACATTGCCAATACCACCAACCAAATACCCTTTATCATCCAATTCATCCAGCAATGGATCTACGTTGTTTGCATCAGAAACCAGAAATTCAACATTATTCCGAGTCGTAAAACGAAGATATCCATCGCAGTATTTTTCGGCAATATCGCTAATTTCCCGAATAAAATCACCACTGACCAAACGCGGCGACGCCATCCGAACCGAGTGTAAAACCGCACCGCTTTCGCTAACATGGCGCAATACGCCTTGTTGGGGAACCTCATGGTATTTCCATTTGCCATAATTTTCTTTGATCACCGGCGGAATTAATTCCCGAAAATCGGGAGGCCCAAAATCTGTTTTAGCCATTGTTTTCTACCTCCTCTGGACTCCAATAAATGTATGGATTGGATCTCGGTTCACGCACCATCTGCGGCAATGGTTTCAGATCAACAGCTTTTAAGAAAGTAACCAAGCCCATACGCTCAATCAACTCACTGATCCGTTCACGGTTTTTACCATGTTCAGCCCACCAGTCAATGATTTTATCCAGAAGGTCCTTGAACTCGGTGTAAGGAGCTTCCATTTTCATAAACGGTACAAGCACCCAACCAATCATGGCGCCTTTAACAATCGCAACTTTACCACCAACCATCAGAGTCGCTCCTTCTTCAGTGCCGACTCGCAATGCTTTTGGCATTTCATTAATGCAGTGCATGCAACGAACGCAATCTTCCGGAATAATATTCAATACACCTTTTTCCGCGTCCCAGCTAAGGCACTTCGACGGACATTTTACAATAACGCGGTCGACAATATTAAAGCCTTTTTCCACATACTCTTCACGGATCGCTTTATTATCAATCCGCAGCGTATCGCGCCATGTTCCGACAATCGCCAAGTCGGAACGAGCCGTAGAAGCGCAGCAGTCATTCGCACATCCAGCGACTTTAATCTTGAATTTATAACCGAAAGCCGGACGATGAATTTCATTTTGATAATGCAAAGTCAAATCACGAATAATATCCGTAGCATCTATGCAGGCTTTTTCGCAGCGTGCTTTGCCAACACAAGAACTGAGAGTACGCATCGCACCACCGGAACCGCCAAGGTCAAAGCCGATGTCAGCAAGCTCATCAACGCACGGCTGCAAATTTTCGGTAGTGGTTCCCAACAAAATGATGTCGCCTGTCGAACCATGCATGTTATATAATCCGCTGCCATATTTGTCCCAAACATCCGCCAACTGACGCAGCTTGTCCGCCGTGTAGAAGAAGCCGGCAACCTGGTTCACACGGACCGTGTGAAATTCAGCAACATCAGGAAACTCTTCCGGCGAATCGGAATAACGTCCGACAACGCCGCCGCCATACCCTTTAACGCCAACAATGCCTCCATGTTTCCAGTGGCCTAGATTCTCTCCGTAGGATTTTTCCAACTGGTTTAGCAAGTCTTTTGCGTTCTTTTTCGTAGCGGCAGCTTTTTTTATTTCTGTGACAAAACTCGGCCAATCGCCTTTTTCGAGCTCATCTAACAATGGTGTCTTTTTATCTTCCATACAGCTCACCTCTCCATCCTATCATCTTAATATTCATCTAACTTAACAGCGCCCACTGGGCAAACCAGCACACAGCTCTCGCATCCCATGCAATCGTCGCCGACTACTTCTGCCTTGCCGTCATCATTCATACCCAATATCTGCGCCGGACAGCCTCTGACACATTCGCCGCAGCCTACACAAACTTCAGGATCAATCGTCACTACATACATTTCTTACACCTCCTTAACACATAAAAGTAGCGCGCAAATCGCGCACCGCGAAAATACTTTTTATTCCTCTTTAAAAGCATCTCGCAAAAGTTACCCTTTACTAACGCATGGTTTGCCTGGTTTTTTACAAAAATCGACACATCGCTTTTGTTTGTTTTGCATTCAGCTCATGTTTTGTCACATTTTGTCGACAGTGATGGTTTTCGCCAAGATTGTGAAAAATCCTTCTTTCGATTAGATAAAAAAATTAAATTGTTTGAAAATATTAAATTTACCGTCCGTAGGCTAAAGTAAATATTGTGTCTTAATTCTTTTCTACGTTTAGCTTACCGAAAAGAAGCCGTCTTGTGAAATCGTTATTTAAAATGTCAGACATCTTTCAAGCCGATACCAGAAAACTTGTTGCTTCAAAACAGAGCTGCAGTTTTTTCTACGTTTAGCTTACCGAAAAGAAGCCGTCTTGTAAAATCGTTATTTAAAATGTCAGACATCTTTCAAGTCGATGCCAGAAAAACTGTTTATTTATAACAGCAAATAGGGTTCGGAAGGAGGATCACCCTTCCGAACCCTATTTGCTGTTATTCGGCTAGATCAGGACGAAGCGTTACCGCATTGCGCAAGTAAATGTGCTTGATCTCCCGCAATGACGCTTTTGTATTCACGAGCATCAAAATTCGAAGGCATTGAGGAACTCCCCAAGGATTATCGATTTCTTGCGTGCCAAATACAGGAACTTCTGCAAGGCCCAAATTTCTGGCACTAGCAGCCGGAAAAGCAGCATTGAGATCAGGCGTTGAACTAAATATAATTGCGGCAATATCGTCGGTAATCACTTTATTTTCTGCGATCATTGCTTTTAGCAATTCTTGCGCTGCCGTTATAATTTCTGCTTTATCGTTCTTTTCTACCGTAATCGCTCCACGTATGCCTCTTACCAAAACGGATCAACTCCCACTCGTATTGTCATGATATTCAAATATTTCCCGGGCAATAACCCAATCACAAATCAAGGCCCATATAGCGGACTCCCTCTAACGGATTAAAGCAATAGGGTTCAATTTCCCGGAAACCCAGCGAGTGGTACAACGCCTGAGCAACCGTCATCATCGCCAACGTATCCAGAACAATTTGACGATAGCCGATTTTTCTTGCATCGTCAATAATGCGCTCCGTCAGTTGTTTGGCCAACCCCCGCCCCCGAAAAGCCGGACGCACATACAACCGTTTCATTTCGCATTGTACTTCATTTAATGGCCGCAGCGCAATGCAACCTGCCGGTATTTCATTGAGAACAGCCAAATACAAACACCCCCGTGGAGGAGCATATTTCCCCGGCAGAGACTGCACTTCCTGTTCAAACTCCTGGAAACATAAATCAATGCCGATCATTGCCTGGTATTCGTGCAACAATTCTTGTATTTGACGAATATGATGCCCACTGCTCACTGTCACCAGCATAAGCAATCCCCTTTACGAAAAGGTTTCCTTCACTTAATTGAAAACCAATACTCCATACTTTGCAGAATTCGACATAAAAATTCTTAACCCTTGTTATCCGGCCCGATTACTGCTCGCCTCATCCGCTGCAAAGTTTCATTCATTTATATTTTCCATGAATCAATCATGCCATAAAATTTGCGCAGTTTCCAGCGGCACAGAAACACCCGGACAACGAGGCATTACACGGACCGTATAGTCGGAAGCGGAACGAACAGAAGCGATTTTCGCACTATACACATACCCGCCTAAAGCCCCCTCCAAAGGAAACGCCATTTCCATTTCATGCCGGCCTGGATTATAGCCATTGTATCCTTCTGCATACAGTTCAACCCGCACCGATTGGGGATCAAATTCATTAAGATAAATTTGAATACTAAATTGATGGTTTTTTTCGTCACTGACCACTTTCATTTCACCAAAACGCAAAGACGGCCAATTTTCTTCCAACTTTCGCTGCCAATTCACAATCGCGCGGCCAATCTCGCCCTTATTTTGGGCCCGCTGTTGAAAAGCGCTCGCAGCCGGCAAATAATGTTGTTCCGTATATTCTCTAACGACGCGGTTGGCGGAAAAATAAGGGGTTAATCTTGCCATGCTCTCGCGGATCCTCTCCACCCATGCTACAGGGATCCCCGTGTCGCCACGGGAATAAAACTCTGGGATCACTTCATTTTCCAGCAAATCGTATAGGGCATTCGCTTCCATCGCATCCCAGGCCGGATCATCACCATGCTCCTGCCCATCTCCGATGGCCCATCCAACTTCCGGAGTATACGCTTCCGCCCACCAGCCGTCCAACTCGGAAAGATTGAGACCTCCATTGACCAATATTTTCATGCCGCTTGTCCCGCTGGCCTCCCAGGGCCTCCGCGGCGTATTAATCCAAACGTCAATACCCTGCACCAAGTGCTCTGCCAAACGCATATCATAGTCACTGAGAAAGATCACGCGGGGACGTATCTCCGGCCTGCGAATAAAATGAGTCCATTCTTTGATCAATTCTTGTCCGGCAAGGTCCCTTGGGTGGGCTTTGCCGGCAATCACCAACTGAACCGGCTGCCGCGAGTTCGTTAGCAAGCGAGTCAATCGTTCCGGATCATTGAGCAGCAGGTTTGGTCGCTTATAGGTTGTAAAGCGCCTTGCAAACCCTAACGTTAACACATTCGGATCAAAAATATGCTTAATAGCCGCAAGACTGTCGGGCGAAGCGCCGCTGGCGGCCACCTGCCGTAAAAGGCGCCGGCGAATATATCCAACAAGCGTAAGACGGGACGTTGTGCGCATTGTCCATAATTGATGATCCGTAAGCTGACGAATCTGCTTTGCCAATGTTTCTGTCTCGCCCAACCAACGATCTTTCCCGCACGCGTTTGTCCACAACTCATCTGTCTCCTGTGAATCCCAGCTTGGCATATGCACCCCATTTGTGACGTAGCCAACCGGAACTTCTTCTTTTGGCCACCGGGGAAAAATCGGCTCAAAAATATGCCGGCTAACCTGGCCATGCAAACGGCTTACTCCATTGACAGCACCACTGCCGCGGATTGCCAAATACGCCATGTTAAAATTCTCATCTGCGCTATTTCGATCCTGACGGCCTAACGCTAAAAAATCACGCAAGGCAATTCCAAGTTCATTTTTTATATATCCGCCGAGATATTGCCGTACAAGTGCCGATGAGTACCGGTCAAAACCGGCCGCTACAGCGGTATGCGTAGTAAAAATGTTGCCGGCGCGAGTGATCGCCAGGGCTACGGAAAAAGGTTGATCGTTCTCTTTCATAAACGCTCGTGCCCGTTCTAAAACAGCAAACGCGGCGTGGCCTTCATTCAAATGGCAAACATCCGGTTGAATTCCAAGCGCGGTCAGCAGTCGCCACCCGCCAATTCCCAAAATCATTTCCTGCATCAGCCGCACCTCGGAGCCGCCTCCATACAATTCACTGGTGATCCCGCGATGGACAGGCGGATTTGCCGGATCATTACTATCCAGCGAATACAATTTTGCATTGCCCACCTGAACCTGCCAAGCCCGTAACCAAATTGAGAAGCCGGGCAATTCAAACTCCAGGCGCAGCCATTCGCCTTTTTGATCCCGCAGCGGAGTAATTGGCAACTGTCCCGGGTCATTATAAGGAAAAAGAGCCCGCTGAGCGCCAGTCCGGTCAATAACCTGCCGAAAATACCCCTGCTGATACAAGAGTCCTACACCAATGATTGGCACTCCCAAATCACTGGCCGCTTTGAGTTGATCCCCTGCAACATTCCCCAAGCCGCCGGAATAAATGGGCAATGCTTCGCTTAGCATAAATTCCATGCTGAAATAAGCGATACACGACAGCGATGCCTGCGGATAATTTTTGGGGAACCAAGTGGGGGTCTCAAATACACGCCGCTGCTCTTGCATAATGTCTTCTATTTTCTTGCGGAAAACCGGATCCGCCAAAAAACGTTCAATCCGTTCCCGGGAAACCGTTTGCAAAACAACCCAAGGATTGTGAGTAAGATCCCATAGTACCGGATCAAGCTGATTCCAAATTTCATCCGTAATATGCTTCCACGACCAAGATATGTCCAAGGCTAGGCTGGCAAGGATGTCAAAACCTTTTACCTCGGCTGGCAGCAGGTTATAAACCGGATTACTGGCTCGTCCCGAACTTTTCATAATCTCCTCCTCCCCGAATATAAAATAAAGTCAGGCTGTATATGTTGACAAAACAACATCCGATGACAGCCTGACCAAATCCTTTGATATTTATCGTACCTGTTAACTATTAGCCGATGGTAGGCCGTCCACTAGTTAGAGGGACTGTGTTCGCGCCTTGCGGCATAACAATGAATTGCGGTTTGGCATCTGCGCATTTTTCATAGGCTATTTTCAGCGCTTCTTCCATTGTTTCTACCGGGATCATATTCGCTTTTTCTACCAAATCTTTATTTTCTTTTTTCGTGATCATAATAAACGTCGCAATCTCGCTGCATTCCATTTCTTTAAAGGCAACATAGCCAGGAATGGTAAACGCATCGCGCAGAGCTTTTTCGGCCATCCGAATGCCGCCAAGCTTGAACCAATCAGAGAATTCCAGCGGTTCGTAAATATCCGGACATTCACTCAACAAAATGACCACGCCGCCTCGTTTGACCGCATAACAGGCATTGTCCATCGTTTTCCCGGTCTGATATAAGTTGATATCTTTCGGGTAACCGCCGGCCGTAGTGACGACGATATCCGCTTTGGCTGGAATTTCCACCCCATAGATTTCATCAACCAGTTTCACGCCCTCTTGCCAAGCAGAAATCCAGTTACCGGCAAAGATGCCTGCCACTTTTCCTTCTGCGTTGGGAACGAGATTGATCATGAAATCCGGTTTCGCAAATGCTGCAACTTCGACCATGTCTTCATTACATGCATTGCCCTTTGTTTTTCCTGAAATGGAATCCGGGTTGGATCCGTCACCCAAGTTAGGCCCCAGTCCCCACAAGTGACTTTGACGAATCGTCTTAATGGAACTGCATCCGGGCATAATGCTTTTTCTGCCGCCGCCATATCCCACCAAATAATGGTAAATTATTCCCCCTGTCAAGATCACCCGGTCCGCTTCCGCTACCACCCGGTTTAGCGACACTTCTGTTCCCCGGCTGGTTTTACCCATGTAAACCATATTGGGTTCATCATAGGCATCATGGTTCATTACCCGCACCCGATGGCAAACGGTCTCGCCGCATAGCATCCGAAACTCTTCATCGCTGTTCAGCCGGTGCCCGCCAACAACAATGAGGATCGTAATATTTTGATCTGGCACCCCGGCCGCATTTAATTCATCCAGCATGATCGGCAAAATCAAATCCATCCGCTGCCATATCCGAGTAATATCGCTCACCAAAATCACTGCCGTTTCGCCTGGACGGACCACTTCACGCAACGGCGGAGAATCAATCGGATGCATTAATGCTGTTTTTACGGCAGCATTCAGGTCCGAAATGGGCGGATACTCCTTGCCCAAAATTTCACAAATAACTTGCTCCGCGGGGATAGTAAGCGATAATTTTGTTTGACCATATTTTAATTCAAAATTTTTGTCGGTCATACGACGCCTCCTCATTTTATTTATGTTATTATTCTATCTTAAATTCATTCACAAGAGAAAAAATCCTGCCTGTTTTTAAAAAATTCCGTCGATTTACAGACTATTTTTTAAAATCCGGCAGTAGTTTTTTTATTGCCTCGGCAAACAGGATCGTTATCATCCTTCATTCTTCTAATGCTTGTCACTTGGCGATGTTTCTGTATAGCGCTCATTATCTCATATCTGTCTTCACAGGGAAAGCGGGTTTTAAAATATGAGCAATGCAAAAAGTCCGTTCGCAAGAAACCGCAATTGGTTCCCTGAAAACGGACTGCATCACCTAGTAGCCCTGACACCATACATTAATGAATGTATTCCTCAATTTTTGCCAACAAATGACTTGGCGTCATCCCCGAAAGCATTGTCCCATTGATTCGTACGCTTGGTCCTTTGCGGCATTCGGGAAAACAAGCCACTTCACACAAATTAATCTGGTTCCGTTTCTCTGCCGGGAGCCTCTCGATCGCATCGAGCAAAGCTTGAGCTCCTAAAAGATAGCAGGAAGTCCCCATGCAAATTTCCACAAGCACCGGTTTCATCATCACTTACTCCATTCACCGGCTTTGGACAACACATTGTTCGTGAAAAATTCTCTCGCCGTTGATCCTGATACGCTTTGCACTTCACCATCGTCAATTTGTACCGATACTCCCTGCGTACAGTGTCCAAGACAAAAAGCCGCCTGTACTTCAACCTGATTAGAAAGACCAAATTCTTCTGCTAATTGTTGGAATGAATTGATCACATTGTAAGATCCTTTGAGATGGCAGGCACTGCCTATGCAAACATTGATTTTCATCATATTGCTCATCCCTTTCGATGGTACTTTACATGAAGAAGCTTGTGTGTTTTCCCTTTCAACAAGCCGCCGTAAAGAGCCATAATCACTGGATTTTCTTCTGATCGCTTAATGTTGCTCATCCGGTCCGCTTCATAAAGACCTGCGCTTCTGCTTTTCTTGCTATCCCCATGTGCAACCGGCTGTCCCGCTCCGCAAATGCATCCGCCGGGACAAGCCATCACTTCAATAAAGTCATAACTCTTCTCCCCGCTTTGGATTTGTTTGATCAAATTATCCGCATTTTTCAAACCGCTGACAATCGCTATCTTGACCTCGCGACCATTGAAATCCAGACTTGCTTCCTTGACGCCATCCATTCCGCGGATCCCTGTAAAAGCAATGGCCCGCAAAGCGGAAATGGATTTATCATCGGATATTCTTCTTACAACGGCCTCGGTAACCCCGCCTGTCACGCCGAAGATCACGCCCGCACCGCTCGTCGTGCCGAACGGCATGTCAACGGCTTCCGGTTCTATTTCCGAAAAGACAATGCCCGCTTCTCTTATCATCTGTATTAGTTCCTGCGTACTGATCACATAATCAACATAAGGAATTCCGTTTTCTTTAAATTCATCGCGTGATGCTTCCGCTTTTTTGGCAGTACAAGGCATCACCGCAACAACAACAACTTTTTTATGGGAATGGCTATAGTGTTCCTTCAGCACCGATCCAAACATTTGCATCGGCGAGCGGCAAGTAGAAATATTTTCCATAAGCTGCGGATAATTAAATTCAGCATACTTTACCCAAGCCGGACAGCAAGAAGTGAATAATGGCAATTTCTCACCTTTTTGAAGGCGCCCCATAAATTCTCCGGTTTCTTCCAATACAGTGAGATCTGCGCCAACGGTAGTATCAAATACCTCGTCAAAGCCAATCCGACGCAAAGCAGCCACAATCCGCCCCATTGCATTTTTCCCTTCCGGCAGACCAAATTCTTGCCCGATTCCGACTCTGACGGCAGGAGCAATTTGTACAAGTACCTTGGTATCCTCAGTACTGAGTTCCTTCCACAAATTCACAGTATCATTTTTGACAACGATTGCACCGGTTGGGCAAACAGCTGCGCATTGGCCGCAACCTACACAATTCGTGTTGGCGATTGGTTCGTCAAACGCTGTTGTCACGCGCATTTTTGAACCGCGAAAAGCAAAATCGATCGCTCCGACATTCTGCACTTCTTCACACATTCGTACACAGTCGCCGCAAAGAATGCATTTGTTTTTGTCGCGCGTAATGCATAACGACGAAGAGTCCATTTCTGAATCGGTTGACGTGTTGTTAAACCGGACTTGTTTGATGCCAAACCGCTGTGCCAATTCCTGCAATTTGCATTTGCCGTTTTTTTCGCAAGTCGTGCAATCCCGGCAATGGTTCGCAAGAAACAGTTCCAAAATCATTTTTCTATATTTTCGCAGGCGCGGCGTATTCGTTCGCAGTTCCATGCCAGCCTTCGGCGGGGTCGAACAAGCAGCATGGATCGCGCCCCGCTTATCCTCCACAACACACATGCGGCAAGCGCCGTAAACAGACAGTTCCGAGTGATAGCAAAAGGTGGGTAAATCAATTCCCGCTTTACGGATCACATCCAGAACATTTTTTTCTCCTGAAATTTCTATCGGCATATTATCTACTATCATGAATTCCGTGTTCACAACGTCAGTCCTCCTTTATTGCCTTGAACGCGCATGATTCTATACAGGCGCCGCACTTTATGCATTTTCCGGCATCGATCACAAATGGTTCCTTAATCTTGCCGGAAATTGCTCCCACCGGACACACCCGCGAACATTTTGAACATCCACGGCAAAGCGTTTCATCAATCACGATTTTTTTCAATTTTTGACAAGTTTTGGTCGGACAGCGTTTTTCTACCACATGAGCTTCATATTCATCCCGGAAATATTTGATCGTACTAATAACCGGAAACGCAGCCGTCTTGCCAAGACCGCATAATGCCGTTGCCGAAATCATATCGGCAAGTTCCAGCAGCATATCAATATCTTCCAGTTCCCCTTGCCCGGAAACAATTTTCTCGAGAATTGCCAACATTCGTTTCGTACCTTCACGGCAGGGCACACATTTTCCGCAAGATTCATTTTGGGTAAAGTTCATAAAAAACCGCGCTACTTCGACCATGCACGTGTGTTCATCCATCACCACAAGTCCGCCGGAGCCAATCATCGCTCCTGCTTTTGTTAGCGAGTCAAAGTCAAGCGGCATATCAAGATGTTCTTGCGTCAAACAACCGCCCGAAGGTCCGCCGATCTGCACTGCCTTGAACTCGGCGCCGCCGCGCATTCCCCCGCCGATATCATAAATGACTTCGCGCAATGTCGTGCCCATGGGCACTTCAATCAGGCCCGTATTTTCAATATTGCCTGTTAGTGCGAATGCTTTTGTGCCGGGACTGTTTTCCGGACCAATTTTTTTATACCACTGCGCGCCATTTTTAATAATCAGCGGAACATTGGCGAATGTCTCCACATTATTAAGAACGGTCGGTTTACCGAAAAGCCCTTGTTCCACCGTCCTAGGCGGCTTAACCCGCGGCATACCGCGCTTCCCTTCAATCGAAGCCGTCAACGCGCTTCCTTCACCGCAGACAAACGCGCCTGCCCCTTTACTGATTTTGATATCAAACGCATGGCCGGATCCAAGGATATTTGCCCCAAGCAGCCCATATTTTCTTGCCTCCGCAATCGCACCTTCCAAACGCTCGACGGCTAGCGGATATTCGGCCCGGACGTAAATATAACCTTCTGATGCGCCGCAAGCAATGCCGGCAATCATCATGCCTTCCAGCATTCGATGCGGATCGCCTTCCATTACGCTTCGATCCATAAATGCGCCCGGGTCACCCTCATCTCCGTTGCAGACAACATATTTCATGGCTTCTTTTTGCCGCATAACCTGTTTCCATTTATGACCGGTCGGATATCCGCCGCCGCCCCGTCCGCGCAAGCTGGCATCCTCAATCGTTTTTACAATTTCTTCTGGTTTCATATCAAAGAGCGCTTTTTCAAATGCCTTATAGCCGCCAATCGCTAAATACTCCGTGATGGACGTAGCATCAATATGACCGCAATGCTCTAACACCATCCGGCTTTGATTTTTATAAAAAGGGATCTCTTCCTGAGTCGGAAACGTTTCTCCGTTTTTCTTATACCCAAGACGTTCAACAAACCGATCGCCTAAAATTGATTCCGTTACAATTTCCGCACAATCTTCCGGTTTCACTTTTGTATACAGCCAACCTTGCGGTTCCAGCCGGACAAGCGGTCCCATCTCGCAAAAACCGTGGCAGCCACTTTTTTTGATCGCTACAGTCTCATCATGCGGTTCTATTTCCAACGTCACTGAACAATGCAGTCCTTGTGCTTCTGTTAAGCGTTTCAACTCGGCATAGATCTCCAGCGACCCGCCCGCCACGCATCCCGTTCCGGCACAAACCAGGATTTTCTTTTTTTGCGCATCAAATGACGCTTTATAAATTTCGCCTGCATTCTTAAGCTCTTCCCTGTTTAAAAGCATCTCAGTTTTCCTCCTTGAGTTTTGCAAGAAGTTCTTCCACTTTTTCCGGCGTCATAGCACCGTACACCTTGTCATTCACCGTAAGAACCGGTGCCAGGCCGCATGCTCCAACACAGGAAACGGTTTCAACCGTGAACAGAAGGTCGTCCGTGGTGACCTTGCTCTCGGATAGTTTCAGTTCCTTATGCAGCTTTTCAAGTATCGGAATGGATTTTCTGACATGGCATGCAGTTCCATCGCAAATTTTGATCACATATTTGCCTTTGGGTTCCAGTGAAAAATTTTCATAAAAGGTTGCAATACTATATATCTTTGCCGTGCTAATCCCGAGATTCGCTGAAAGATAAGGAAAAATTTCTTTAGGAAGATATCGATATTTCGCCTGTGTGTCTTGTAAGATTGGAATAATTTGATTTGACTCATACCCATGGCTCTGTAAAATTGCGTCAATTTCTTTGCAATCAAATTTTGTCTGCATAACATGACCTCCTAATGCTATTTGTGAAATTATTAACATGCCGAAGTTTAACATGTTTTATTTTACATGACAAAATTCTGTATTGCAATACTATTTGTGAAAAAATTCTCAATTAATATGATAAGCAAGTAAATTCCAACAATACCGCTGTCTTCTTCTTTATTGTATTGGCTATTTACTTTCGAAAAAACCGTGTTCCTTGATTCAGCCGTTAGAAAAATTTGCCTTGACAGACAAAAAACAAGGGAGCGAACACCGCTTTTTACAGCGCTTTCTCCCTTGTTTCGAACTACAATTCGTTTTGGTTGAGTTATTTAAATAACTCATCGCCGCTCTTGCCATTGAGCCCGGGATGACCGTCAAATCTGACCACGCCGACCGGTATTTGGGGTATCGCTTTTTTTATAGCAGCCGTTCCCTCAATTCCAAAGCCACCGCAAAGTTCTATTGCACCAATCCCTTGCTCGACCAACTCTTTGGCAGCTTGACAGGCAGCCTCGTAGTTTTTCACCCCTACTACTGTCAATTCTACCATCGGAGTTGTCACTGCAGCGCGATGCTGTTTGGCATCCGCCTCCGGGGCAATAAATAGAAATGCAGCTTTTAACATTATTTTTCCTCCTTACGCCACTTGTAAAACTTTACTTTCTATACGAACATTTTATATGGCGCTTCTATTAGCTTCATTAATACTGCCATAAATTCCGCCGCGGGAGCTCCGTTAATAATCCGGTGGTCGTAGGCCAGCGACAAACCGATCATGGGACGGATAACAACCTGGTCATCAACCACCACCGGCATCTTGAGTATTCGCCCGATACCAAGAATTGCTGATTCTGGCTGATTAATTACAGGTGTGAAATAGTCAACTGATCCATATGCGCCAAGATTCGTTACAGTAAAACTACCGCCTGACATTTCCTCCATTTGCAGTTTGTTTTGTTTTGCCCTTTGAGCCAAGTCTTTTATTTCTTTGCTGATTTCCAGCACTGTTTTTTGATCGGCATTGCGAACAACCGGAACAACCAGACCTTCCGGCAAAGCAACCGCAACACCGATGTTGATATCCCGCCACACTTTAATTTGCCTGTCGCAAAGAGAAACGTTCATACGCGGTTTACTTTTTACCGCCATAGCGACTGCTTTAACCAACAAATCCGTAAAGGATATTTTGTCGTTAGCAGCCAAATCGCTGTTAATATTCGTCCGCAATGCAACAAATTGCGACAAGTCCACGCTGACATGATGAGTGACTTTCGGAGCAATCGCCCAACTCTTTGCCATATTTTCCCCAATCACTCTCTGCATGCCTTCGTAGGGAATCACTTCCAACGTCGATGGTTCTTCGGCTGAAGTTGGCGCGAGAACGGATTTAGCAGTTTCTCGTGCCGCAATGGCCGCTTCAATATCTTCTTTCATTATACGGCTTTCTGGATTGTTTTTGGCAAGAAGGGTATAGTCAATCCCATGCTCTTGCGCCAATTTACGCGCAATGGGTGAAATTTTTATTCGTTCAGCGCCAGCGCTTATCGCTCCCGCCGGAACTTCGGCTGCCTGAACAGCGATTGTTCGAGCAACGGGTTCTTGACTAACCGGTTCCGGTGCCAAAAAAGTTCCGACATCTTCCCCCGGTGCGCCAATAATCCCCATCACCTCGCCAATCAGCAGTTTGGTGTCAGGTTCAGCGATAATTTTTAGCAAAACTCCATCGACGGGCGATTCAACCACATTATTTATCTTGTCGGTCATGATCTCAACGACCGCTTCCCCTTGTTTAAGACGGTCACCTTCTTTTTTAAGCCATTTGCCAACGACGCCTTCTTTCATTGATAAGCCTAGTTTAGGCATATTGATTTGGGTCGCCATGATTAACCTCCTTACACTGACTTTTCAATTATTCTGCCGGCGGCAGGCGAGAATAGCCTTTTCCAACTGCTTCATGCAAAGCCGATCGAATATTAACCACTTGCGGTCCGTCAAATGCCAGTTGCACAAAGACATTATCCTTTTCCTGGACTTCAATCTCCCGTTCGCCATCCAATGCAATTACGCAAGGCGCTTCCCGTATCGCAACCCTCTCTCCGATCATAATCCGCCGATAACTATTCACCTGAACCACTTCGATCAATCCCGGGGCGATCGGCGCCCTGACCAACGTTCCATTCGAAGCAAAATCAATCGTCAGACCGCAATTTTCTTGCGCGCTAACCGGCTGCAAATTTCCAGCGATCGAAGAAATTCCAATATTATGCGGCTCCCCCTGCGTAACCAAAACTTGCACGATCCGCTCAACATCCCATACCGCCCGTGATCCGATAAATTCATCTTTTAAAATCACAACATCGATTAAAGCGCTGTCGATTGCTTCGCCATTTTTATAAACAATTAAGCGTTTGCTGGGCTGTACGGCAGGAAATCCGCTAACAGTTCCTTTGGCCACCACGCCGCCGGCAAGCCCCGCTATCGTCCCTTCCACCATAACAGAAAATACATTATTCGTTCCGGTGGAGATTGGCAAAATTGGAATCGTTCCGCACCCTTTGGCAACAAGACGGTTCGTGCCGTCGCCGCCCAAAGTAATGATGCAATCCACCCCTAGGCTTGCCATAAGCAAAGACGCTTGCAACGTATCACGCTGAGTTCCGGTAATGCAAATATCTGCCGGCGAAACTTCCATCTGCAAGCGATGTTTCTCCGAAATCCCTTCGGCGGCCTTAGGAACAATTCCGTAATAATCTGGCATGAACACGACCTCTCTAATGCCGGTAGACGCTAAACTCAATAATACACGGCGAACGATATTCACTTTTTCCAGATTATCAAAAACAGCGCCATAAGCAACCAGTCGCCGGATATCTTTACCCGAAGCCGGGTTCGCAATAATCCCTACTAAAGCCATTTCTCCACCCCCGCCCGCCTGTCTACGGATTAAAATAAACTTTTGACTGCGGCTACAATTTTTTCTACACTCGGTAAATACGCCTGTTCCAAAACCGGACTAAACGGAACTGGCGTATCCGGTGCGGTAACCCTCTTAATCGGTGCATCCAATAGATCAAAACCATGTTCCGCCACAATAGCGGAAATTTCACCACCAAATCCGCTTGTTTGAACCGCTTCCTGAACGATAACCAATTTATTGGTTTTTCCGACGGATTGTAAAATGGCTTCTTTGTCTAGTGGAACTAGTGTGCGCGGATCCAATACTTCGGCCTGAATTCCTTCTTTTGCCAATATTTCTGCAGCCGCCAAAGCTTTCTGGACCATCCAGGACCAACTGACGATGGTGATATCCGATCCGGTTCTCTTAATATCCGCTTTGCCAAGCGGTAAAACATATTCTCCCTCCGGAACATCGCCGCTTAGGCCAAACAACTGTTTATGCTCAATGAACACGACAGGGTTGTCGTCACGAATGGCCGCACTCAGCAATCCTTTGGCATCTGCAGGCGTAGAAGGCATGACTGTTTTCACTCCGGGAATATGCGTAAACCAAGCTTCCATCGATTGAGAATGCTGCGCAGCTGCGCTCATCCCGGCACCGCATGGAGTCCGCAAAACCATTGGAATTTTGGCCTTGCCGCCAAACATATACCTCATTTTAGCCGCCTGGTTGAATAATTCATCCATACATACGCCGGTGAAATCTACAAACATGATTTCAGCAATTGGCCGCAGCCCGGCCGCAGCAGCGCCAACTGCCGAACCAATAATCGCCGTCTCACTGATCGGTGTATCGATGATACGACCTGGCCCGAATTCTGCAAATAATCCGGCAGTTACTCCAAAACAGCCGCCAAATTTGCCTACATCCTCACCTTGCAAGTAAACATTCGGATCCCGGAGCATTTCGACTCTCATGGCATCTCTGATTGCTTCCGCATATGTCATTTGTTTCATCACATTCACCCTTTCTTCAAAATTTAACCGGCATAAACGTCTGTCAAAACATCTGTTAACGCAGGAAGCGGGCTGCTTTCCGCATATTTGACTGCCGCTTCTATCTGTTCCGCTGCAGAAGCTTGGATTTGATCCAACTCCGTCTGTGTCGCATACTTCAGCTCAATCAATCGCTTCGCTAATCTGGGAAGAGGATCTTTTTCCAACCAGGATTGCTGTTCGGCAGGATCTTTATAAATCGCCGGGTCGCCTTCAAAATGACCGCGCTGACGCCACGTTTTACATTCGATCAGACTGGGACCGTCGCCGCGGCGAGCCCGTTTTATAGCCTCTGAAGCAGCTTCAAAGACTGCAATGACATCATTTCCGTCAACGGTAATTCCTGGAATGCCATATGATGAAGCCCGATCAGAAATATCGCAGATATTCATATGATCACGCTGACAGAGAGAAATTCCATACATATTGTTTTCACAGACAAATACAACCGGCAAGTTCCAAATCGAAGCCATATTCAGCGATTCATGAAAGGTTCCTCGATTGGAAGCCGCATCGCCAAAAAAACAAACTGCTACTGCATCGCTTTTGCGGTATTTACTGGCAAACGCCGCCCCGACAGCGATTGGCAACCCGGCGCCGACAATTCCGTTCGCACCTAGTATGCCAAGATCAACGTCAGCAATATGCATGGACCCGCCTTTTCCTTTACAGTAACCGGTCGCCTTTCCAAATAATTCAGCCATCATTAGATCCACTTTTCCGCCTTTGGCTATGAGATGGCCATGTCCTCTATGCGTGCTTGTAATATAGTCCTTGGTTCCCAGGTTTGCACATACACCTGTAGCTACCGCCTCTTCCCCCAAATAAAGATGAACAAACCCCGGCAGTTTATTCTCGGCAAACAATGCTACGGCCTTACTCTCAAAGGCTCTGATTGTCATCATTGTTTCATAAAAACCCAGTAATTTTTCTTTAGTGAGTTCCATCAATGTCTCCTCCTTATTTTGTCGTTTTCGCCTATCCTTGCGCTGGACTAAAAATCGACATTCACATAAACCGTAAGAGCAGCCACCGCAATCACAATCGTGTCACCCGGCCCGAGCGCCGGCAGCGTTAATCCTGCCGCACTTAATCCGCCTTCGGTTACTTCCAATTGCGTTTTCCCGAAGGGAACAGCGGAAAGAACTGCCAGCCGATCAATCTTTTCCGGGTGAGGGCAGCCGATTTTCACTTCAATATCCATTCGATTCGGATCTTGAATATGTAGTATGTCAAACAAACCGCACAAACAACTGTGGGAGATCGCGTCTTTTATTGCCCTTTGTGCAGCTTTTGTGACATCACCGCCATGCAAATCCGCTCCCATGCCAAACTCCACAATATAACGCTCACGCCTCATTCATTCCCCCCCTTTCGTTCCGGAGTAATTTGCATCAATAAATGAATATAGGAAACTCCACTTATTAATAACAGCAAGTTTTATGCCAAAATATTCTGACAATATTAATAAAGAAAAAATCCGCGCTTCTTGCGGATTTTTTCTTTATTAATTGTTGGCTTGCAAACCAATGTAGCTCACTGTTGCAAAAAAATGTCCTCTTATTGTAGCGTCATAATACACCAATGCTACACATTTCATCGATCGCTATATTTTTCTACCCATCAATCGTATACTGGCGCATTTTTCTGTATAAAGTGCTTCGTGCAATCCCTATTTCCTGAGCCGACCGACTGATATTGCCTTCTTGCCGGGCCAATGTATTGATAATTAACTTCCGTTCCGCTTCCTCCGCCTGTTTCCTGCTCAGTTGCCAACTGGTCACTATTTTATCAGAGAGAGGGAGAGACTGCTTTGCAGCCTCCGCTCTTTGCACTGAACTTTTGAGCAATTCTGCCGGTAAATGAACCAGGGAGATCCGGGGGCCTTCCGCCAAACTGACAACTCGCTCGGCTATATTATGCAGTTCTCGGACGTTACCCGGCCAATGATAACGCCGCAGCTGGAGAATGACCTCGGGGTCCAGTTCATAATGCCAATCACGCTCGCGGCTAATCCGATCTAAAAAATAACGAAAGAGCATTATCGTATCTTCCCCACGGTCCCTCAAGGGGGGAATCACAATTCGGACAACATTTAAGCGATAATACAGGTCATTGCGGAAAGTGCCTTTTTCAACCGCCTCAAGCAAATTTTTATTCGTCGCACAAATCACGCGCACATCAACCGTGATGACTTTATCACCGCCAATACGAACGACCTTGCGTTCCTGCAAAACCCGCAGCAGCGCAATCTGTTCATCCATTGTCATATCGCCAATTTCATCCAGAAAAAGCGTCCCTCCGTCCGCCATCTCAAATTTCCCCGGTTTTCCCCCCCTCTTAGCGCCGGTAAACGCGCCATCCTCGTACCCGAATAGTTCACTTCCAACCAATTCTCGCGGTATAATTCCGCAGTTAATCGCAACAAACGGTCCGTCAGCAGTAGCGCCATGATTGTGGATCGCTTGGGCAAAAATTTCTTTGCCGACACCGCTTTCCCCCTCCAACAGCACATTGATCTTGCTGTTTGCCGCCAAAGTCGCGGTATGCACCGCATCACGAATTTCCTTGCTTTCACCGACAATATCGTTAAACTTCAGTGTGCTGTAATTCCCGCTAAATCGGTTGACTAGCTTTCTAACTTGTTGAATAGGCTGAAGAAGAATAACTCCGCCAGTCACTAAACCCATTTCATCAATAATCGGTTCACCGCTTACCAAGCAATGGATCAGCCCGCGTTTCGTCTCCACCATAATTTCCAGATCAGAGTACGACTGCTTATTATTAATTATTTTTCGCGTCCATGAACTTTCTTTGCCAAAAATTTTTTCTACCATTGTTCCCAAAAGCTCTCTGTCGGCGCCAAGTATTTTGTGGGCAACCGGATTTAATTCCTGGATAATTCCCAAGCGATCCACCATAATCAGCCCTTCCGACATGGTGTTAAAGATATTGGTTAGCCGGCTGTTGGTCACCGTCAACTCGTGATTCTGGCTTTGGATGGTCATCTGGGCTGTAATCGCAGCACCGGCAGCAACCACCATCCCCAATGTATGGAGATGGGTTCCTCTTGATGGGCCGGATAAATTCAAAATACCTATCATTCGTCCATGAGGATTGCAAACAGGAGCGGCAGAACAAGTCCAGGCATGATGTTTTTGGCAATAATGCTCAGCCCCGGAAACTTGCAGCGGTCTTTTCAGCGCAATGGCAGTGCCGATTGCATTCGTACCCACTTCTTGTTCCGTCCAATTCGCTCCCTGGAAGAAACGCAATGCGGCAGCCTGCTCTAAAACATCAGGGTCGCCCATGGTCTCCATCACATATCCCTCTTCATCCGTCAAAAGAACGATAAATCCCGATCCTGCAACAAAATTATACAGATTATCCATGAACGGCTTGGCAATCTCAATGATTGTCTTCTTCTCTGCAAGTAATTTTTTGAGTTCTACAGGGTGTAGTACGCGATGACCAACACCATCATAAGGATCAACGCCGGCAGTATAACATCGGTCCCAGGATGCTGCAATTTCCGGGCGCACCACGTTCGGCTCCAATATTCGCGAAAGAATAAACCGGTTCCAGTTCGCTAAAATTTGTTCATCCTTATTATGAATGCTTTCCAACACGCATTCATCACCTCTGCTTTCAAATGGGTGATTTATTTCTCGATATTTGTCGCAATGTTCAAAAAACTATTACGTATATTATTCCCCATTCCTCTAAAAAACCCTATCAGAAGAATAATCTTTTTAAAAAATCCGCTGTATTGACGTTACTATTCCCACGCATCGGCTGTCGACAAGCAGCCGCAATCCAATTATACTAAAGCTAAATTGCATGCGCCGAGAATGAATGAAGTTGAGGAGGAACGTCATGAACCTATTTCATTTGCCGCCGCTTTCTTCTAATGAAGAATTGTGCGAATTATTATTGTCTGACCACGGGATCCGTATCGAACGGATTATTTCCACCGGGCAGGCATCGCCGACTGATTTTTGGTATGATCAGGAGTGTGACGAATGGGTTGCGCTTCTCCAAGGCCAGGCTAGGTTGACCTGGCTTGATGGTCGCACACAAAATTTGCAGGCCGGCGACTGGCTATTCATTCCGGCCCATGAACGTCACCGGGTGGATTGGACTTCGCAAGATCCTCCTTGCATTTGGCTAGCCGTTCATGGCAAATTGCGTTGATTGATTACTTCAAGCCTTGCCAATATAAGCAAACCGTTTTTTTTCCTGACTGTCAACAATCAACGTTTCTTGAAACATCTCTTTGGGCCGCACCCATAGGCCGCGTTCACCATATAACGCTTTATACAAAACCAGTCGCTCCATCGTTTCACTATGAGTAACTTCTCCGAGCACTTCGTACCGGTTGCCTTTATAATGCTCATAAATACCCAGGATAATTTTGTCATCTTGCATTGATTACCCGCCCCTTTCCCACTATACTGAAATAATTAAGCAGCTTCTGTACATTCGCCTGCTATTCTATTCTGGAGTGATTTGTTTGAACCTGTTGTCTCCCGTCAGTCTTGCTTGTTTAGTTCTGGGTTATGTATTTTTTTATCTCTTGTATTCTTTTTTTCCTTCCACACTATGGCTGATTTTCATCAATGCCATTGTCGTTACTGTGCTTATAACCTGCTTTCATAAACTAAAACGATCTTACCAACTTCTTTCCGGATCATTGATCGTAATCGGCGTCTATTTTCTCCTCAGCAATCACGCTGCCGGTTCGGATTGGCTTTACGCTGTAATGCCGAATGCCGGTGTGGCTTCTTTACTAATCACAGTCCCTTTACTGGGAATGACGCTCTATTTTGAGCCTTATTTGGAATGTCTGCAGGAAGTAATGCCAAGGTATATTCAAAAACCTTTTCACTTTTACTCTGTCACAGCACTGTTCGGCGCCTTCTTATCTTCTCTTCTGAATATCGCTGCCATTCCTTTCCTTTTTCAGCTGTTTTCCGGCGTAGCCCAAAAATATCCGCCGCGCTTATTTTATCATGCAATGTCACGCGGTATTTCAATGAACCTAATGTGGTCGCCGAGCTGGGTATCCGTTGCCGTTTCCCTTCAGGCTTCACATCTCAGTTGGCGCGAATTAATGCCCCTTGGGATTCCTCTTGCATTGGCAGGAATCATATTATCTCTCCTGCTTGGCCGATTGGAACTCTTCTTTCGTCCTCTGCCAAGCAGCCAGCACCCCCAATCAGCCAATACTCCTATCGATCCGGCCAAAATAAGATATCTCTATAAGCTGGCGGCACAAATGCTGCTGATTATTATCTTTATTCTATTACTCGAGGTCATTACCCACAAAAGCGCATTGGTAACCGTTCCCTTAGTTTCCTTGTCCGTCCCTTTATTGCTGGCACTCTTGTTACGGCGAACAGCCGTATTTAAAAACCGGTTCCACACGTACTTCACGATACAATTGCCCAAAATGTACTCCAACCTTATTTTGTTTTCTGCCATCGGCATATTTGGCTATGGATTGGGTATGTCCGAAATCCGTCACTTACTGCCGTCAACCATCCAACAGCTCGGTATTACTTCGCCGTTTCCCATGATCCTCCTTCTGATGAGTCTTGTTGGAACAGTTGGCCTTTTCGGCATTCACCCCATTGTCAGTATCTTTACCCTTTCTGTCGCAATAACGCCGGCATCCGTCGGTTTATCTCAACTGCAAATGTGCGGCGCATTTTTAAACGGCTATATGCTGTATACAATGCTATCGCCATTTGCCGGTACTGGGATTATATTTGCCGCCATAACCAAAACGAACAGCATTGACATGAGTCTGAGATTAAACTTCTCTTACGCCCTATTGTTTGGTTTTATCAATACTCTGCTGTTGGTTTCTTTTTTCTAAATCCGCCATCGCGGTTTCGATTGTACAGCACTTCGATGAAACCGTAAGTGCGAAGCAAAAAAAAAAAGAGCCCGAAGGCTCTAGATCAGATTATTTGTAGATACTTTTAATAAGAAAATCTCCCTTTTCACACATAAAGGAGGGAAAATTGCTTTCTTTTTCTAAGGCCATAAGCCTCGCTTTCACTTCTGCAAGCGTTTCCCCTAGTGTCAGGCTGTTGTTTGTCTCATGTTCAGTCAATATGAATTTACCATTCGAAATTATAATTTGCTCTTTCATGTCAAGGCTAAACCAAAAACGCGAAGTAAACACTTGTTTCCCAAACCCCCCTTTCGATATTTTTATATACTCTTCCACAAAAAATTTTTTTTTCCTGCTAAAAACACTATATATCGTTATCCGTAAATAACTTCATACAGTATATAGCGCATTAAACGCCTTACGAAAATTATTTAATCATCTAATAACAGCAGAACTACATCACGTGCGATCTGCGCAATTATTTGATTATGATATTCATTTTCTCTCCAGCATCGATCATTCCAGTCTTGTTCAGATTCATACTCCCGGCGTTGTATTTCACGCATATGCCTTTCATACTCCAAATTTTCTCGGTATAGGCGTTCATTTTCTTGCCGCTCATGGCGTAACTGCGCACGAGTTTCCTGATCTCGCTTTTGTTTCTGCCATTGATCTTGATGTTGATCCCGTTTCTGGTCTTGCCACCGATGGTGTTGCTCTTGTCTCTGGTCTTGTCCCTGTGCATTTCTAGGTGAAGCTTCGAGTACCGATGCACTTATCCCAAACTGCATAATACCCACTAAAAGCGAATAAGCAATCACTTTTTTCATCGTTTTCTTCACGATAACCACCCCCTACGATCTTATATGTTCCTATTGTATCTAGAAAATGTGACGAACCTATGAAGAAAATGTGAAGATTAAGTGAAAAAACCGCCCTAAAGGACAACCGACATCCTCCAGAATGGAGAAGGAAGTTATCAATTTGTATAGAAGTGCTTTTTAAGAAAGCAGAACTATCCTATTCTAAATCTGGGAGCAACGGATCAAATCAGAGGAAAACCGTATACCCCGTTTCAACAATTTTATGAGGAGGTATGGGAGAATGCAATATATAGTTATGGCTTATGATGGCACGGATGAAAAGGCGCCGGAAAGAAGATTAGCGGTAAGAGAAGAACATTTAAAATCCGTAGAAAAAAGATTTAATGATCGAGAGCACCTGTATGGTGCTGCCATGTGTGATGATGATGGAAAAATGATCGGTTCAATGATGGTAGTAGATTATCCATCAAGAGAAGCACTGGATAACTGGTTGGAGGTTGAACCTTATGTTGTAGGAGATGTCTGGAGGAAAATCGCCATACAACCTTGCAAAGTGGCACCGCTCTTTATGAAACCTTAAGATTGATAGAAGGATCGAATTTTCTTAAAATACGCTGAAGAGATGTCTTGGAATAAGTTATTAATGGGAAGTCGCTTACTACTTGAACCTTGTTTGGTAACAAAAAAGGTGAATACAAAGGTCTGGTATCTGGAATTTTGGCATATTAAAAGCCGTTCAAATTGCTGAACGGCTTTTAATTTCCCCGCTATTACACTAAACTGCACACCTAAGGCTGTTTTTAGTGGTTTTTCAGAGCAAGAATCCAGTAAAATCAATGGCTGGGGCGCTAGGATTCGAACCTAGGAATATCGGAGTCAGAGTCCGATGCCTTACCGCTTGGCGACGCCCCAATATGACCCAAACAGTTAGTACGTTGCTATTTTATACCTACCCGACAATGTTGTCAAATTTTTCGCCGCAAACCTGGACTGATTACTGAAAAACGCTATCCTGAACGGCGTAAATCGGTAAAAAACAACTATTCCTGTCTAAATCCATTGTATTGACTCTTTGGTGGAAGGAAATAGCCGATGAACGGCGAACAAAAAATGAATAATATAAACGAAGGAGTCACTACAATGACCACAAACCCGTTGCAACCAACCAATTTCATTCAAGCCATCATTAACGAAGACTACAAATCGAACAAATACGGCGGCCGCGTCCACACCCGGTTTCCGCCTGAGCCGAATGGCTATCTTCATATCGGCCATGCAAAATCCATCTGCTTAAATTTCGGCCTTGCAGCAGAGAATCAGGGTCTCTGTAATTTACGCTTTGACGATACCAATCCCGCAAAGGAAGAAGTTGAGTATGTAGACTCGATCCAGGCTGACGTCCGCTGGCTCGGTTTTAGCTGGGATGATCGCCTCTTTTACGCCTCTGACTACTTTGACCAGTTCTATCATTATGCCACGCAACTCATTCGAGCAGGCAAAGCCTATGTGTGCGATTTAACTGCCCAGCAAATGCGGGAATATCGCGGAACACTAACGGAACCCGGCAAAGACAGTCCTTACCGGAACCGCTCAATCGAAGAAAATCTCGACTTATTTGAGCGGATGAAAAATGGCGAATTTCCTGATGGCTCAAGAGTGTTACGAGCCAAAATCGATATGGCATCACCAAATATGACCATGCGCGATCCTGCCCTCTACCGGATTCTCCGGGCCCACCACCAACGTACCGGCGACAAATGGTGCATCTACCCTATGTATGACTACGCCCATCCCATTTCCGACTCCATTGAGGGGATCACTCACTCCATCTGCACATTAGAGTTTGAAGACCATCGGCCGCTTTATGACTGGGTGCTCGAAGCCCTGCAAATCTATCGGCCGCAGCAAATCGAATTCGCCCGGCTTAATTTAACCAACACGGTAATGAGCAAACGCAAATTGCGGGAACTCGTCGAACAGGGCTTTGTCAGCGGCTGGGATGACCCCCGCATGCCAACCATTTCCGGATTACGCCGTCGCGGCTATACTCCGGAAGCAATCCGCGATTTTTGTGAACGGATTGGCGTCGCCAAGAGCAATAGCACCGTTGATGTGGGCCTATTGGAACACTGCATCCGGGAGGACTTGAATTTGCGGGCGCCGCGCGCCATGGCTGTATTAAATCCTTTAAAAGTGATCATTGATAATTATCCTGCAGACCAGGTTGAAGAATTAACCGCCGAAAACAATCCGGAAAAACCGGAAATGGGAACTCGTATTATCCCCTTTTCCCGTGAACTGTTCATTGAAAAAGATGATTTTTGTGAAAATCCGCCGAAAAAATTTTTCCGTCTGGCACCAGGACAGGAGGTCCGCTTAAAGCACGCCTATATCATCAAGTGCGAATCCTTCGTCAAAGATGAGCAAACCGGGGAAATCCTCGAAGTTCATTGCACTTACGATGAGGGTTCGAAAACCGGCGGACCGACCAGCGCTCGCAAAATAAAAGGAACCCTGCACTGGGTTTCAGCGCCGCATGCTATCCAGGCTGAAGTACGCCTCTATGATTACTTGCTGGCAACAGATTCGCAATCTAATCCGGAAGATGCGATTGAAACGGAAGAAGCCAACGACTTTAAAGACGCTTTTAATCCTAAGTCGCTGGAACGATTAGCGAACTGCATGTTGGAGCCAAGTTTGCAAAACGCAGCTTGCGGCAGCCGCTATCAATTTTTGCGCCTCGGTTATTTCTGTGCCGACCTAATCGATTCCACAGCGGGTTCGCTTGTATTTAACCGCGTTGTCGGCCTGCGTGATTCATGGGCCAAAGCGCAAAAAGGATAAGCCTTCATGCTATGAAAACAGTACCTGATGTCATCCGCCCGTCTCTCACCATCTTGTTTATCGGCTTTAATCCCAGCCTATTATCAGCGGAACGGGGCCACCATTTTGCAGGCCCCTCCAACCGCTTTTGGGGCTTGCTGTACGATGCCGGGTTGACCGAGCGCAAATTCCGTCCGGAAGAAGACCAAAAGCTGTTGGATTGTGGTTACGGGATCACAAATATTGTTGCTCGCCCTACGAAAGCGGCCGCTGAAATCACTCGTGCCGAGTACGAGGAAGGCCGCATCGAATTGCGAAAAAAATTGACGGAATACAGACCCAAAATTGCTTGCTATGTCGGGATCGGTGTTTACCGCCAATTCTCCCGCTTGTCTTCCGTTGCCTGCGGGCTGCAGCCTGCCAGCGTTGTAACGGGCATCCGTGATTTTGTTGTTTCTTCTTCGAGTGGGCTAAACCGCATCCCGCTCGATCAACAGCGTTTTTGGTTCGGCGAATTAAAAACGCTGGCACTATTTTCCCCTTTTTAAAGAAGGATTTTCATCAACTTTGTCAAATAAGATATGTGCGATAGATATCTGAAGGTATCTGAATGGGTTGGTATTTCATTATGTTGCAATGAAGTGGCTACGAAAGTCACATCCTGAATGAATTGGGATGATTCGTAGCTTTATTTTATTTACCTGGGAGTGATTATCATGCATATGGCCGATGCATTACTTTCGCCGGCTGTCGGCGGAGCAATGTGGACTGTAACAGCCGGTTTGGCTGCTTATTCAGCAAAGAAAGTCCAAAAAAATCTTGACGAAAAGAAAGTCCCCCTTATGGGTGTATTGGGTGCGTTTATTTTTGCGGCCCAAATGATCAACTTTACTATTCCTGCAACCGGTTCCAGCGGACATCTGGGTGGCGGCATGATCCTCGCTATATTACTTGGTCCGTGGGCGGCTTTTCTAACCATAGCGTCCGTCTTAACTGTTCAGGCTCTGTTTTTTGCTGATGGAGGGCTTTTGGCATTAGGCTGCAACGTCTTCAATTTAGGTTTTTTCCCCTGTTTCATCGCTTACCCTTTCATTTACAGACAAATCGTCGGTACCGATCCCTCCCAGCGTCGGCTCTTTTTTGCCATAACCACGGCCTCCGTTGTTGGTCTGCAATTAGGCGCGTTCAGCGTCGTTCTGGAAACTTTTTTCTCTGGCCTTTCTGAGTTGCCCTTTACTGCATTCCTACTATTAATGCAGCCGATTCATCTGGCAATAGGGTTTGTTGAAGGCCTGATAACCACTGCCGTTATTCTTTTTATCTGGCGGGAGCGTCCTGAGATCATCCGAGTGGAACCACTCGGAAAATTAGCCATAAAACCCATATTGGTGAGTCTATTGGCAATTACTCTTGTCACGGCCGGCATATTCTCTTCGTTCGCGTCGTCTGATCCTGATGGATTGGAGTGGTCAATTTCTGCGATTACCGGCCAAGAGGAATTGGAGAATTCCACCGGCTTGCATAACATTCTCGCCGAGATACAGAAAAAAACTTCTTTTTTTCCTGATTATACTTTAGCAAGCTCGGCAGCAACCGCCGAAGCGGAATCTCCCGGTAAGAAATCAGCATCCTGGCCGACCGTCGACAACGGTACATCCGCCGCCGGAATTGCCGGATCGGTACTTACTTTATTGTTGGTTGGCCTAATTGGCAAAGGCCTGCAATTGACTGCCAAACATTAATTTTAGGAGTACATATGATTAATTTGCACTCGCGCTGGATGGATCTTCGCCGTCTCGATGAACTCGCTGCCAATGATACGGAAATTCATCGGCTCAACCCTTGCACCAAAATAGTTACAACCGCGATTTTTTTAATCGTGGTTGCTTCTTTTTCTAAATACGAGCTGATTAGCCTGTTCCCCTTGTTTTTATATCCTCTGACATTGATGAATCGAGCTGCCTTGCCTTTTTCCGTAATAGCAAAACGAGTTTTTGCCACCATGCCATTCGTTCTTTTTATTGGTATTTTCAATCCTTTACTGGATCATACGCCCGGCTTTCAAGTTGGTCCATTCCTGATTTCTAATGGTTGGATCTCTTTCTTCTCTATTCTTCTGCGATTTATATTGGCAGTGACTTCTGCGCTCATTTTAGTGGCAACAACCGGGATGGATAAAATCGGCTCAGCTCTGTTAAGAATGCATGTCCCAAAAATGTTTGTCATTCAGTTGATGTTTATGTACCGCTATTTGTATGTCCTTCTCGACGAATTGTCCCGCACCTTACTGGCCTATTCACTGCGTTCTTTTAACGAAACAGGTCTTCCGTTCCGCGTCTGGGGGCCCATGCTGGGACAGCTCCTGCTTAGAACAATCGACCGGGCACAAAGAATTTATCAGGCGATGCTCTGCCGGGGCTTCAGCGGCGAGGTCCGCCTGCTTCGCTACAATGCCTTGGCAAAGAAAGACATTGCATACTGTTTAGGCTGGTCAGCCTTTTTTTTGGCAGCCCGTATTTATAATATTCCGCAGTGGTTAGGCGCCCTGCTCATCGGGAGGTACTAATGAGCCATCATATCATTGAAATTAAAGATATTGAATATATGTATCCGGATAAGACCAAAGCGTTGGATGGACTGTCGCTTCGCATTTTGCATGGTGAAGCCGTCGCCATCGTCGGTGCAAACGGCGCTGGAAAATCGACTTTGCTATCCCACCTCATCGGCGTGTTGATTCCTTCGTCCGGTACAGTTCGAATTGGCGACTATCCGCTCAACAAAGAAACACTCACGCATATCCGCCGAAGCGTTGGCATGGTTTTCCAAAATTCTGACGACCAGTTATTTATGCCCACCGTTTTTGATGATGTTGCATTTGGCCCGCTCAATATGGGCCTGCCGCCTGAAGAAGCCACGCAGAGGGCCTTGGATGCCCTTAAAACGGTTGATGCGGTTCACTTGAAGGATCGACCGCCTTATAAGCTGTCCGGCGGCCAGAAGCGATCTGTCGCCATTGCCTCCGTTCTGTCCATGCTGCCGGACATCCTCGTCATGGATGAACCAAGCGCAGGCTTAGATCCTTACTGCCGAAGACAATTGATCACGCTCTTGCAATCGTTCAAACATACGAAAATTATCGCTACCCATGATCTTGATCTTGTGATCGATCTCTGCGAACGGACAGTCGTGCTATCGAACGGCAAAATAATTGCTGACGGTCCGACCTTGCAGATTTTTAATGATGATGTCTTGCTGCAAAAAGGCCGCCTTGAAAAGCCGCTGCGCATGCAGGGCTGCCCCATTTGCAAGCCCGCGATACGCTGACAGCATTATCCATTATCGGATTATTCGGATGCGATTAAAAAGGGGGAAGAACGAAATGAAAAGTAACTATAAAAGAATTGGGGTTCTTACCGGCGGTGGAGATTGTCCGGGTTTAAACGCCGTAATCCGGGCGGTTGTTAAAACCGCAATGGCAAACAACGTAGAAGTTATCGGTATATACAACGGTTATAACGGGCTGGTTAATAACCAAATGATTAAAATGGAAGACTATCATGTAGCAGGAATACTTGACAAAGGCGGTACGATCTTAGGAACAACCAACCGCGACAATCCTTTTCATTTCTGCATCACAGAAAAAGGCGAAAAGGTTTTCGTTGATAAATCACACCAAGCCTTAGAGAATCTTAAAGCACGTGAAATTGAAGCGTTAGTTGTCATTGGCGGCGACGGCACAATAAAAATTGCCAACGACTTTTGTTCGCTGGGATTATCTGTCGTTGCAGTTCCGAAAACAATTGACAACGACATCCCCCTGACAGAAAGAACATTTGGATTTGATACAGCAGTTCATGTGGCAACAGAAGCATTAGACCGATTACGTACTACCGCTGAATCACATCACCGGGTGATGATCCTGGAGGTTATGGGCCGCTATGCGGGCTGGATCGCTCTGCATTGCGGAATTGCGGGGGGGGCAGACGGTATTTTGATCCCCGAAATACCTTATCAACTCGATGCAGTTGTGGACACAATAAATAAACGCATCAGCAGAGGAAAACTGTTCAGCCTGCTCGTGGTGGCGGAAGGGGCGAAGCCTGTCGGAGGCGACGTAACTGTAGCCCGAATCGTCGAGAATAGTTTCGAAAAAATTCGTCTTGGCGGTGTTGGGCAAAAAATAGCCCATCAGATCGAAGACCTGACGGGCATCGAGTCGCGCTGCACCGTTCTTGGACATGTACAAAGAGGCGGAACACCCACTTCCTATGATCGCGTACTTGCGACTCGCTACGGAGTTGCTGCTGTAAATGCATTGCTTAGCGGCCATCATGCCCATATGGTAGCCTTACAAAGAAATGAAATTATTACTACATCAATTGGCGTGGTCGCCGGCAAGCCAAACAATATTTCCCTGGATAACAAACTTCTTCAAGCAGCATCCTTAACCGGCGTTTGCTTGGGACAGTAAGGAATAAAAAATGATCCAGCTCAAAAAGCTGGATCATTTTTTATTCCTTACTCATCCGGTGTTACTTCCGAAAAATAAATTACACTGACAATATCTTCTTCCGTAATTTTATGCATATATAGTTTTTCAAAAAATTCAATCAGCTTTTCCGCAGACGTAATTTCAGGATTTTGATGAACCAGGTCTTCCGCCGTCAGTTGGGAAAACTTCTTAATATACACTTTATCGATGAAAGCAGTGTAAAGTTTCTTTTTGGGGCTTAATTTTTTGCCAAAAGTGATCCAAACAATAGAATTCTCAGGATACTCGTTTCTTACGTCTCCCAAACGAATAGTACAGTTTTTAATACGGGCGCGTAATAATTCCTCATGATACGGTGATTGAAAATTGAGTGCAAACATAGCGTCCTCCTCCTGAAAAGTAATTTTTATTGTATTATACACCATTTTGGGGTTCTGCAGAGCAATCCACAGCGGCTTTCAAGCTTAATTCAGCAAAGTTTTTATGATATCCGCTCTGCTGATAATGCCTATAACTTGACCACCGTTTACTACGGGAATACGTTTAATATCATGCTCCAGCATTAAACCGACAATCTTGTCTATCTCCGTATCTTCCGAAACCACAATTGTTTTGGCGGTCATGATTTCTGAAGCCGTACCAGCCATTAACTTTTTAAAATCTGCATTATAGCGTTCCACATTGCGATAATAAATAATAGCGCCCAAAATATTAATGAAATCAGGAATTCTTGGATTATTTTCCTTGTAAAGAAGATCTCCTTCCGTCACGATTCCCACCAAATTACCATTCGCAGCTACCACCGGAACGCCAGAAATTTTGTTCTCAATTAATACGGTTGCAATTTCACGAATTGTCGCCTCCGGGCTAACCGTGATGACATCCTTTACCATAATATCCTTCGCTTTCATCGCAATCACCTCATTAGATATATTCTATATTGTCTGAAAATATCCTTTACACAACGAAAAAAGCGCTGTTTCCAGCGCTTTTTTCGTTCAGGCTTATTATTATTTTTTTAACCGCCGCAAAGCATGCCCAGCACATGAATATGATCTTCGTCCTCGATACTGCTTTGCAGCTCTGCTAACTTTTTATTTACTAGAACCATGCCTACCTCGCTTAGGTTCACGCCGGCTTCCGCAAGCAGCTCACCAACCGTGCATTTTCGATAAACAACAGAGAATTGCCTTTCGTTGCGTGAGCTGGCTGTAATACCGGAACTCAACTCAATCGTCACCATTGCTTATTTGTCCAATCCCAATTTCGCCAGAGTCTCTAATGTCGGAATGCCGTTATTATCCCAGCCCATTACCGCATAATAAGCATCCAGCATCGGCTCTAAATCAACTTTTTGCCCTTTGCTTTCTCCGGAAGACATCGTCTCTTGCGTAAACCGTTTGGGCAATGTATCTTCTTTCCGGGAAAAACCATTTTTAACATTAAACATCCGCTCCATGTTAAAAATCCGTTCCGCATTGAAAAGCATTTTTGCTTCTGTCAATTCGTAACCAGTAACCAGTTTAAAAGCTGCCAACTGATCGGGTCTTGGCAATCCATTTTGGCAAGTAGCACAAATACCAAACGAATCTACTGCCGCAAAATTCAGTTGTGTGCCGCGAACCATATTTTCCTTACCCGCTTCTTCAAAACGTGTTCCTGCTCCCATTTCACCGCCAAAGACAGGAGCCACCATATGATGCGCCCCTTTAGGCGATGTTGCATACGTCAAGGCCATTCCTTTGGCTCCACGCGGATCATATGCAGCAAAAGCCATTCCTTTGGAATGGATAGCAAGGTCCGGTACGCCCCATTTTTCCGCGGCATACACGGGTCCTTCGGCCAAGATAGCGCCGATACCTTGACGGTAAGCGATCATCTCCAGCAATTTCGCTTCTGCAGCCCCGTTGCCGAAATTAAGTTCCAATCCATCTGTATCTTGTACTGTCAAAATTCCTTTTTCAAAACATTCCATTGCTAAGCCGATACAGCCGCCGGCAGACATGGAATCCATCCCGAGAGCGTCGCATACCTCAGAAACTTTCAGAACATCTTCCCAATTCGTCAATCCGCAGTTCGTACCCAACAACGCCAACGTTTCGAATTCCGGTCCTTCCAATTGCACATTGCCAAACCGGTCTGATTCTGTTTTGCAATTTTTGCTGCAGGCAATTGGGCAAGCGAAGCAGGCCGCATCTGTATAGACAACGCTATCGCGGAAGGAAGCCCCTTCAAAAATCTTCGATGCTTCCGCATAGCCTTCACTAAAATTATTGGTGGCTAAAAATCCGGCATTGTTAATGTGCTCAACTAATTCATTCGTTCCATGCAACCGGCGAATTTTTGCTTTTGCGTTTTGCGCCGCAGCCGCATAAGCACGTTCGGTCAGCTCCATAAGCCCCTTCGGATCAGCAACCGCCACATCCTTCGATCCTCTTACCGCAATTGCTTTCAATCCTTTGGAACCCATCACGGTACCACAGCCGCCGCGGCCAAATTCACGATATACGTCCGCTGTGATGCAGGCATATTTGACTAAATTTTCACCGGCCGGTCCGATACAAGCAACGTGAATATTATGATCCGCCCCTAACTCTTGACGAATCAAATCATCTGTTGCTTTGATATCCTTACCCCATACATTTGCCGCCGATCGAATTTCGATTTTCTCATCATCAATCCATAAGTATACCGGTTCCTCTGATTTTCCCTCAATAATGATTCCATCGTACCCGGCATATCGCAGTTCTGGTCCAAAATGACCGCCGGCCAAGGAATAAGAATAGGTATTGGAAATAGGCGACTTAAATGCGACGTTAATCTTATTATTGCCCGGAACGAGTGTGCCGGCAAATGGGCCATTAAAGAAAATTAATTTGTTTTCTTCTCCCAACGGATCACAGAAGGGGGAAACTTCTTTATTGAGATAATAAGCCGATAGACCCCGGCCTCCAATATATTCGATAAACATTTCCAACGGTAATTCTTCTGTTATAAAGGTTTTTTTGCTGAGATTGACGCGCAGCAACCGTCCTGCAATACCAATGTTGTTCATTTATATAACCTCCTTTGCAATTTCCTCATAGGAAAGTACCCCTTGCGGACAATGTTGGACACATTGCGGATCTCCGCCGCAAAGGTCGCATGTGAAAACATGTTTTGCCGCCGGAAAAGCCTTCATTGCATCATACGGACAGGCTCGAATACATGCCTTGCATAAAATGCATTTGTTTTCATCGACAATAATCGCTCCGGTATTCTCATCCCTGCTCAATGCACTGATTTTTGTCGGGCAGGCCGCAATACATGGCGCGTCTACACACTGGTGGCAAGCTACCGGGTAGTTCATAAGATCATCATGGCTGCGGGTAACACTAATACGTGATTTCTTGGGATTCATTACATTATAATGGCTGATGGTACACCATTGTTCACAAATTTTACACCCGGTACATTTCTTGGGTTCAGCGCTGAGTACTTTCACTGGTAACACTCCTTTTTTATTGAAAATTTTTTAGATGTCCTTTGATATATCATCGGCAGTGGAAATTAGAAGTTTTTTGCAGATAATCAGTTTTTCGGGCGTCAGCCTTTCTGTAGGTCCTAACAGACTTAACCCGGCTATTACCTGTCCTAGGTGATTGTGTATCGGGACCGCGATACTTCGCACGCCGATAAACCCTTCTTCATTGTCCACTGCAAATTTTTGTATTCGGATCTCCTCCAGTTTGCGGCAGAGTTTTTCTTTATCGGTGATCGTATATTGCGTTGATGGTTGCAACGGTTCTTGTAAAAGCTTTGCCAATTCCGCCTTGCTGCTATGCGCCATCAATACCATACCAATCGCTGTAGTATGCGCGGGCAGACGAAAGCTGCGGATATTCGCCCGCAATACTTCCGGACTTTCTACCCGCTGAATGTGCAGTATTTCCTTGCCGTCCAAAACGCCTAAATTACAACTTTCCCGCGATAATTCGGCTAACTTCGCCATGTAAGGATACGCTATATTTTTCAAATCTGTATTTTTAGCAATTGCATCCTGCAAATCCAATACTTTAGGCCCTAAAGAATATCCTTCCGTTTTTTTATTCTGTTTTACGTACCCTCTTATTTCCAACGTGTTCAATAAGCGGTAAATTGTGCTGCTCGGGATTTTGAGGTTCCTGGCAATTTCCAAACAACCCATTTCCACTTTCGCAGTTCCTAAATATTCCAATAAATCCAACGCTTTAAATATAGCCTTAACCGTTTCTTCTCTCGCCATTCACTAACACGCCTTTATTAAAAAATTACTCCCTACCCCTAGCTGATCCTTTTAAAAATATTCTACAGTTGAACATTTATAAGACTATGCCACATTGCGGGATATTGTCCCGCAATTTTATTTATTGTTTATTTTCGCTATTTTCTTTAAGATTCCTTTTTTTAATTCAGCAAAAAGTATAAATTTTTTCTGATTTTCGTTTTTGCGCAGCCATATTATCGAGTAGGAGTCCAGCGAAATTTGTCGAAAGAGTCCTATATTCCGAATAAACCAAATCCTTTAGCGCAAAGGAAGGTGCTAACATTGCAAGAAAGGGTCAGACTGCTCCAACAAGGCCAACGCAGCAACCAGCCTATTCTCTATTGGATGTTTCGCGATCAACGCCCTGATGACAATTGGGCGCTGCTTTTCGCGCAAAAAATGGCCCTGGACAACAAAGAGTCTATTCATGTCCTTATCTGTTTTGAGTCCCCTTGCCCTTTAAGCCGCCGACAATACGAATTTATGGCTGCTGGCTTAAAAGAAACTGAACTCGCATTACGGGCAAAAAACATTTCATTTACTTGCGTGATCGGTGACCCTGCAACCGTGATCCCAAAATTAATTATAAAAAGAAATTTTGGCTGTCTTGTGACCGATTTTTCACCACTGCGTCAAAAAAAACAATGGAACAAGCGAATTGCAGATACTATTTCTATTCCCTTTTATGAGGTCGATGCACACAATATTGTTCCTTGCTGGCTGGCTTCACCAAAACAAGAATATGCAGCCTATACCCTTCGCCCCAAATTGCATCGTGTTTTAAAACAATATCTTATAGATTTCCCCCAATTACTCCGTCATCCCTATGTGGATGGGTTGGAAAGCCCACTTACATCTTGGGAACGGATCCAAGACCAACTTTCTTTGAATGAAGCCGCACAACCAGTTCACTGGCTTGCTCCAGGCAGCCGTGAAGCATACAAAACGCTGCTGTCGTTTTTAGAAACCCGACTGTCGGATTATCATAAAAATGTTAATAATCCTGCTGTCGAAGGGCAATCTCAATTGTCCCCTTATCTCCATTTCGGGCAACTGGCTCCGCAACGGGTTGTACTGGAACTGTTGCGGCACAATCCTATGGATAGCTCCACTGAAAAATTCCTGGAACAAATTGTTATCCGGCGGGAGCTGGCAGACAATTATTGCCTTTACAATCAAAGTTATGACCATTTCTCCGGCTTTCCTTCCTGGGGCCAGGAGACTTTGCGCCAACATGCCGGCGATAATCGGCCTTATCTATATTCACAACAGGAATTGGAAAATCATCTTACACATGATCCGCTGTGGAACGCCGCCCAATTAGAAATGGTTGAAAACGGAAAAATGAATGGCTATGTACGCATGTACTGGGCAAAAAAAATACTGGAGTGGACTGCAAATCCCGAAGAGGCTTTGGCCATTGCTATTTATTTAAACAACCTTTACGAATTGGATGGCAATGATCCTATCGGTTACGCAAATATGGCCTGGTGCATTGGCGGTGTCCATGACCGGCCGTGGCCGCAACGACCTATTTTTGGTAAAATCCGCTATATGAATTACGCAGGCATGCGGCGAAAATTTAACATCAATGAATACATCAACCGAGTACTTGCCAGAAAAAACACATGACCACTCTATAGCATGATGAAATGAGAAAACCCGGATTGTGCCGTCGCTGTCAAAGCTTAGCACAACCCGGGTTTTCTCATTGGTTAAAGTACAGTGATCATTTATCCTTTTGGTAATTGCTTTGCTACTTCCATCAATAAATCACCTGTTTGGCTTGGATCTTTTGGTTTCACATATACTTCTTTAACATATCCGTCAAAAGGAGCTTGGATCGTCGTCTCCATCTTCATTGCTTCCGTGACGAGCAGAACATCCCCTTTCTTTACCCGGTCTCCTTTTCCTACCAGCACTTTTAACACGGTACCTGACATGGGCGCGCCAATCTGCCCAGGGTCATCTTTATCCGCTTTGACCTTGGTCACCACAGCGGTCTGCATGCTGATATCTTTCACAACAACTTCCCGCCCCAGCCCGTTGAGTTCAAAACTGACAATTCTCGTTCCGTCCAAATTCGCAGACCCAATCGAAATCAATTTAATAACAAGCGTCTTTCCTTCCTCAATTTTCACTTTGATTTCTTCTCCCGGACTCATGCCGTAAAAGAAAGTATTTGTATCCAACACGGATACTTTCCCATATTTTTTGGTTGAATCAAGCCAATCTAAAAATACTTTTGGATACAGGGCATACGATAACACATCGTGATCACTGGCCGGGTGCGGCATGGTATTATTCAAAACACGACGAATTTCCGGGAAGTTAATTGGTTCTAATAATGCTCCCGGCCGTTGGGTAAGCGGCTTCTTGCCTTTTAAGATGATTTTTTGCAATTCTTTAGGAAAGCCTTGATACGGCTGCCCTAATTGACCTTCAAAAAATTCGACAACGGAATTGGGGAAATCCAGGAATTCGCCCCGCTCGTAAATATCGTCTTCCGTTAAATTGTTTTGCACCATGAACAAAGCCATATCCCCGACTACCTTCGACGATGGCGTCACTTTAACAATATCGCCAAACATATCATTTACTTTTCGATAATAATTCTTGACGTCTTCCCACTTGCTTTGCAACCCGACTGCTTTGGCTTGCTGTCGTAAATTACTGTATTGTCCTCCCGGCATTTCATGCAAATAAACCTCTGCATTGGGGAAACACGCCCCGGATTCAAAATCCCGGTAATACGGCCGGACGTCTTCCCAATAGTGAGATAGTTCATTGAGCGCCTTAATATCCACTTTGGGCTGCCGAGGAGTATTGGCTAATGCAAAATAGAGTGAATTCACACTAGGTTCGGAAGTCATCCCTGCCAAGGAAGCAATCGCCAAATCGACAATATCAACGCCCGCTTCGATCGCACGGACATATGTATAAATCCCATTGCCGCCGGTATCGTGACTGTGTAAATGTACCGGTATATTGATCGCATCTTTTAGACTGGAAACAAGCTGGTATGCTGCTTCCGGCTTAAGGACGCCGGCCATGTCTTTGATCGCCAAAATATGCGCCCCGGCCTTTTCCAATTCCTTGGCCATGGATACGTAATAATTCAAATCGTACTTAGAGCGTCTTGGATCGAGGATATCACCGGTATAGCATATTGATGCTTCCGCAATTTTATTATGATCCCGGACTGCTTCAATTGCACATCGCATGCCTTCTATCCAGTTCAAACTGTCAAAAATCCGGAACACATCAATGCCAGCCGCCGCTGATTTTTCAACAAAAGCTTGGATCACATTGTCCGGATAATTGGTATAACCAACGGCATTCGATCCCCTTAACAGCATCTGAAATAAAATATTGGGCGCTTCGCTCCGCAACAAGGCCAGACGCTCCCAGGGATCTTCTTTTAAAAACCGGAAGGCTACATCAAAAGTTGCTCCACCCCACGTTTCCAGCGAGAAAAGATTTGGCAGTAATTTTGCAGTAGGACCGATAATTTTTAACATGTCGTAGGTTCTCATCCGCGTAGCAAGCAAGGACTGATGAGCATCCCTGAAAGTCGTATCAGTGACCAATACTTCTTTTTGTTCCTTAATCCAGCGCACCAAGCCATCAGGTCCCTGCTCATCCAAAATCTGTTTGGTTCCGGGCATAAGTTGAGTATTCATCAGCTTCGGCATTCTGGGATCGGAAAAAACTGGCTTCTCACGTTTTGGCAAACCTTCAAAGCCATTTACTGTCACATTGGCAAGATAACTCAAAATTTTCGTGGCACGATCTTTTCTTTCGGTGAATACAAACAATTCCGGTGACGTATCAAGAAAAGATGTACCATAAGTGGCTGTAACAAATTTTTCATGCTTTACTACATTGTCCAGAAAAGCAATGTTCGTTTTTAAGCCGCGGATCCGGAATTCACCCAAACAGCGGCGCATTTTTGCAATCGCATCTTTATGAGTGAAACCCCATGTTGATACTTTTACTAATAAAGAATCATAGTATGGCGTAATTACAGACCCGGCGTAAGCGTTTCCTGCGTCAAGGCGAACTCCAAACCCGCCGCTGCTGCGGTACACCGATATTTTTCCCGTATCCGGCATAAAATTATTCGTCGGATCTTCCGTGGTCACACGGCATTGGATCGCGTGACCATTGCAAAAAATCTTTTCTTGGGCCGGAATACCGATTTCTTCACCGTGCAATTCACATCCATCGGCAATTAAAATCTGCGCACGAACAATATCTACGCCTGTAATCATTTCTGTAATTGTGTGCTCGACTTGGATCCGGGGATTCACCTCGATAAAATAAAATTTTCCATCCGGAGTAACCAGAAACTCCACGGTTCCGGCATTAATATAACCTACATTTTTCATCAGCTTTACAGCTGCGTCGCAAATCTCTAACCTTGTTGCCTCCGATAAAGCAAGACTAGGCGCAATTTCCACTACTTTTTGATGACGACGCTGTACAGAACAGTCCCTGTCAAACAAATGAACAATATTTCCCTGTTCATCTCCGAGAATTTGCACTTCAATGTGTTTGATTTGTTCCAATAGTTTTTCTACATATACTTCATCATCGCCAAAAGATGTCTTGGCTTCCGACTTAGCGCGAAAATAAGCATCTTGCAAAGAATCCCAGCCGCGCACAATGCGCATCCCCCGGCCACCACCGCCTAGGGACGCCTTTATGATAATCGGAAATCCGAATTTTTCTGCAAATACTTTTACTTCCTCAAGACTGCTAACCGGACCGTCCGTGCCCGGGACCATTGGTATTCCTGCAGCCAACGCTTGTTTGCGGGCATTGATTTTATCGCCAAAATTCTGCAAATGTTCCAAGCGCGGCCCAATAAATATGATGCCTTCTTCCACACAGCGTTTTGCAAGTTCAGAGTTCTCCGATAAAAACCCATATCCTGGATGGATTGCATCAACATCGTGTTCTTTAGCGATTTTTATAACCGACTCAATATCCAAATATGCTCCGGTAGGGCTTTTTCCCTCACCCACCAAATACGCTTCATCCGCTTTATAGCGATGAAGTGACAAAATATCCTCGCTAGCGTAAATAGCAACGGTGTGAATCCCTAATTCATGACAAGCGCGGAAAACACGGATCGCTATTTCGCCGCGATTTGCCACAAGAACCTTATTTATTTTATTCATTTTATCCTCCCCACAACTAAACAAAATGGTTAGTTTACAAAAAAGTATTATTATCGTATCAATTTCGCGCAAAAAAGTAAAGATAAATAAATAAAGTATACTTGTATACCGCAAGATATCCGCCTAAAAAAAACAATGCTTTTTAGTAAAAATGAAATCATTGGTTTTGTTGAATAAATTCAATAAATAGTGCAGGAATTCAGAATATTTAAAAGAATAATATTTGTACAATGAAATTTATTAATATCTCACCTTTAAGACAGGCATGATCCTTAGTCCAAAACTTAATTAACTCTATCTCCACAAAAACGGGTAATATATATGGCTATTGCCAAGGGGGTTAAGCGATGGCAAACCAGGATTTTAAATCTGCTGCAGCTAAGTTGCTGGCTCAACATTCTTCTAATACGGAGAAAATCATGCCAAAGTCCCTAATTAACGAGAAAGAAGCGACAGTATCACCACCTGTTAAACTTTCAGTGCAAGAAACGCAAACAGAGTGTCAGCGAAAACGACCCGTAGTCGATCAGGAGCGCATCGTTTTGCCGGTATGGGATTCCCATGAAGAAGCCGAAGAAAAAACTGTTGTCTATTCAAGCAAATGGAAGCTTCCACAAAGCAGCATGAAGGTTTCGATTATGCTTGGCCTCATTGTATTCTTTAGTTTGATCATGGTATTTTTCTTGCCGCCAACAAAAATTGGCATTGTTGGAAACATTTTGTTAGGTATTTTAGCGGGAAGTGGGTTCGGATATATTATCAACAGGGAACTATAGGGTTTCTTAGAATAATTGAAAGTGTCCCAATGCGATAGAAGCTTTAACGGAATTCGTTTTACATGGAGCAATAACTTGTTTCCCTACTGGCTTAATTGCTGGCAGGTTTTTTACCCATATCTGCACTAACAATTGTTTAGGAAGGGGGAAAGGCTTGTTAAAGCCGATTAACGATGATCATTATTTGCTTTGTAAATCAAAAAGGCGGCGTGGGCAAGACTACCTCTGTGATGAACATAGGTGCTGGGCTAGCTAAATTATCCAACCGCGTCTTGCTGATCGATCTTGACCCGCAAGAAAGTCTCAGCTATTGGCTTGGTATGACGGATGCGGATAAAACTATTTTTGATTTTTTTGACGGCAAAGCAAAGTTAGAGTCTTGCATCACTCCGCATACAGGTGGTTTTGACGTCATTCCTTCGAAGGAGATGCTGGCAACAATAACACCTAATGTTTATCAACTTAAGCGGGCCTTAGTCAATCTTGATTATGATTTTGTCTTGTTGGATTGTTCTCCCACTCTGGGAATGACGACGTTGGCAGCGCTTACAGCTGCGCACTGGGTTATCATTCCAATGTGTCCAGACTTACTGAGTATTAAAGGAATGAGTCAGTTACTCGGGACCATTCAAACCATTCGAGAGCAAACCAACTCTACCATAATCTTAAAAAATGTTATCGCAACACGCTATGACAGTTGCCATAAAATGCATAGAGAGGTCTTAGAACAAATTGATGCTTTTCTCGATGGAGTGCCTGTCTACACCGTGCGGGAAGATATTTCCGTTTCGGAAAGTCCGGTTTCAGGTATGAGCGTAATGGATTATAGACCAGAGAGTACCGGCGCTGAAGATTATATGGCTATTGTTAAGGGCTTAATCGATAGCAAGCATGATTTCAAAATTGCGGTAGCTAAGGTATTGTCTCATCATTTTCCTAAGCAGGCGGATACTGTTTCCAGATCATCGGTTAACCAACATGCAGCGGCAATAGGATCACCTATCATGATTCCAGTATCGGAAGAAAAAGAAGAAGAGCAAGCTATACCAGTTTCTCCTCCTATTCAAGAAGAACCGGCAAACGCACCGCCTGTCATTATCCCGGTGCCGGAAGAAAAAGAAGAAGAGCAAGCTATACCAGTTTCTCCGCCTATTCAGGAAGAACCGGCAATAGCCCCGCCTGTCATTATCCCGGTGCCGGAAGAAAAAGAAGCAGAGCAAGCTGTACCAGTTTCTCCGCCTACTCAGGAGGAACCGGCAATAGCCCCGCCTGTCATTATCCCGGTACCGGAAGAAAAAGAAGAGGAGCAAGCTATACCAGTTTCTCCGCCTACTCAGGAGGAACCGGCAATAGCCCCGCCTGCAACTCTGAGCCGCTGCAATAAGAAGCTCCCTAATCAGAAGCGCACTTCAATGGGACTGAAGGTCTCGGTTATGATCGGCCTCCTTCTGTCAGCTACTGCAATCACTGTATTGCTGGTGCAATCCTCTCCGACCGCACAGCAACCGGCAGCAATGCAGCAGCAGGTAGAAGCACAGCAACCGGAGCCAACGCAGCCGCAGGCAGCAACGCAGCAACAAGCAGCAACGCAGCAACAAGCAACAACGCAGCCGCAAGCAACAACGCAGCCGCCTTCACCGGTGATCAAACCAGACAAGATGATCTTAAAAGGCGTTCAATTCGATTATGATAAAGATACTCTACAGCCGCAGTCTTACCCGATTCTCAATAACATTGTCACATTGGCCAAACAGAATCCTTCATGGACCTTCCGTTTAACCGGCCATACCGACAGTTGGGGCGATGAGGCCTACAATATGGATCTTTCCTTGCGCAGGGTGCAAAGTGTCAAACGATACTTAATTAGCCAAGGAGTAGCGCCTAACCGACTTGTTATAGTGGGAAAAGGCCGAAGTGAAAGGATCACAACAAATGATACTGCCGAAGGACGAGCCCAAAATCGCCGCGTAGAACTAGAAGTCGAATGATCATCTTTTTGGCGGGATAGCATTAGTTTACTGGCAAAAAAAGATGGGCGCAAACATGTCCCATGTCTGCACCCATCTTTTTTTTTGCTTAGAAATTATAAACCTCATCAATTTCTTCCGGCGTGAAATCCCACACAGCATTATGCGGAGCACAAGGTTCGTATTCAAAGAACTCCGGCAATCGATCATGCGCATTCGAGAAGCCAGCTGCCTTATTAAAGCCTCGTTCAACTTTTAATACTGATTTCCCAAGAGCAGTCACATCATCGGCCGTAAGCGATAAGCCATAACGGGCATTAATCATTTCAATCAAGGCATTGAACCCTTCTGGAATATCCAAAATTGCGAATGCAATAAATAAACACATGCCTGTGCTATCTACCGCCGCAGTAGCAATTTGCAGATTACGGGAAAGCTCGATTTGCCCTTCTTTTTTAAGCGGATCAACGAAGCCGCCGATTTTCAAAATATTTGTAGCAATAGCATAGCCTGAAGTGTGGTCAGCCCCCATCGGTGTAGTGGCATATGTCAAACCGATTCCCTTAATCGCCCGGGGGTCATACGCAGGGATCGCCTGATCCTTAACAACCGGAACACGGAACAAACCACAAAGTTTACCAACAATCGACGCACCGCCGCCAATAATACGTCCTAATGGAGTAGGAACAGCAATTCCTTTAACCGCTTTCAAAGCAGCTTTTCCATCGCCCCAGGGAAGTAACCCGCCTTCCATCGCTACTCCAATTGCTACAGAAACATCAATCGAATCTACGCCAATATCATCCATGGCACGGTCTAAATATGCAATATCATCTAACTCTTTAATGCCTGCATTAGCGCCAAGAGCCCATACTGTTTCGTATTCGAAGCCACTGGTAATATACTGGCCATTTGCGTCTGGATACCACTGAGAACACCTCACAATACATCCTGCATGGCAACCATGTGACACTTTGCCTTCACCGCCACGTTCGGTTATCGTAGCATTCAAAGTTTCACCGCTAAACTTATCATTCCAATCTATACGACCAGAAGTAAAGTTTTTTGCCGGAAGACCACCAGCTTCATTGACAATATTAACCAACACATCCGTACCATAAGCCGCAAGTGCCTGACCAGTAACAGGATGTTTCAACAAAGCTTGTGCAAATGTTTTTGCCGCTGCTTTAAATTCCTCTGGTTTTGCGATCGGGACACTCGCAGGGGCTCCGGTATCATCAATAATGATCGCCTTTACCTTTTTTGAACCTAAAACAGCACCCAATCCCCCACGACCAGCGCTGCGAATGTTACTTTCAGGATCTTTAAAAGAAATGTTAGCAGTTGGCAAGCGATATTCGCCTGCTGGTCCTGCTAAAGCAACACCAACTTTCGGTCCGTATTTCGCATTCAACATTTGAATTGCTTCGTAATTTCCACATCCGCCAATAATTTCTGCAGGTGCATCTTCGATTGTAACGCCATTCATAGTGACTCTAACAATATAAAATTTGTCAACATCCGGCATCCCTTCAATGACTAACGCCTTGATACCCATCTTAGCCATTTTTTGTGAGAAAGTTCCGCCCGTGTTGCTTTCTTTAATGGTACCAGTAAGCGGGCTTTTTCCTCCGACAGAAAGTCTGCCGGATTGGGCTGCCGTCGTTCCGCTCAGCAAGCCTGGGGCAAAAATCAATTTGTTATTTTTGCCTAGTGCATGACAGGTCGGTTTTACTTCATCAGCAATAAAATTAGACGTTAATGCTCGACCAGCCAACCCCAAATACTTTTCTGGTGTTTCGAGAATGGAGACCTTTTTTTCTGTCATGTCGACACGAATAAACTTGTTCACAAAAATCCCCCTTAATAAATTTACTTTAGCCAAACAAAAAAGAGGCCCTAAAAATTAATTTTAGTACCTCTCCCTTTGCACAATGGCGGGCATAGCAATTGCTCGCTATACCGTAACGCTTATTGCCCCCCAGTAGGATGACAATAAATTGGAAGTCACTGTATTATGTTGTTTTTCAAATATACTTTTATTAATTGCAATTTATATGCCAACTTCAGTCTACTCAACAAAATAAGCGGATCAGCCGATTTAAATCGGCTGATCCGCTTATTTTGTTGTAATTGTGTGTAATATTTTGTTCAAAAGTGTCATTTTAAAATGACACTTTTGAACAAAATATTACACACCTTCAAATTTTCATCTTATTAGCAATCTGTTCCTGCGAAAAAATCTAATTGTATTTTTACTTTAAATTTGTCTCTAAAAACTAAAGCATAAAATGCCAGTTGTCACATTTTATGCTTTAAAAACTTACTTATAATATTTCCTGCGAACGCACAAACAAAATAGTTATATATCTAAATTTTTCACTGTATGAGCGTAGTCTTCAATAAACTTTCTTCTAGGCTCTACCTTATCGCCCATTAAAATTGAAAATATTTCATCTGCATCAATCGCGTCCTCCATCGTCACCTGCAGAACAGTGCGACCTTCCGGGTTCATGGTAGTTTCCCATAATTGTTCCGGATTCATTTCTCCTAATCCTTTGTATCTCTGAACGTTGATACCGTCTTTCCCAATTTTAAGCAACAATTGGTCTAGTTCCCTGTCATTGTACAAATACCAATGTTCTTTGCCTTTTTTTACGAGGTATAAAGGGGGCTGAGCGATATATATCCGCCCATTCTGGATCAGCGGCTGCATATGCCGGTAAAAGAAAGTCAATAGCAGCGTTCGGATGTGTGCTCCGTCAACATCCGCATCGGTCATAATAATAATTTTTCCATAGCGGCTTTTTTCCAGATCAAAGTCCTCACCAATACCACTGCCGAATGCGGTAACCATTGCACGAATTTCAGCATTACCCAGCATTTTATCCATCCGTGCTTTTTCGACATTCAAAATTTTACCGCGCAGCGGTAAAATTGCCTGAAAACGGCGATCACGACCTTGCTTCGCTGATCCACCTGCCGAATCACCTTCAACAAGATAAATTTCCGCTTGCATAGGATCCTTAACGGAACAGTCAGCCAATTTTCCCGGTAATGCACTGATTTCCAATGCATTCTTCCGACGGGTAAGATCACGGGCTTTTCGCGCCGCTTCCCGTGCCCGGGAAGCCATGAGTGATTTTTCAACAATTTTTTTAGTCACTGCTGGATTTTCTTCAAAATATTCATTCAAACCAGCAGATAACAGCGTGTCAACAATACCACGAACTTCACTGTTGCCGAGTTTTGTCTTCGTTTGCCCTTCAAATTGCGGTTCACGAATTTTGATACTGATGACGGCTGTCAATCCTTCACGAATATCTTCTCCGCTTAAATTTTCTTCATTTTCTTTTAAAACATTATATTTGCGGGCAAAATCATTCATTGATCGCGTCAATGCTATTTTAAAACCACTAAGATGAGTGCCGCCTTCCTGAGTATTAATATTATTAACAAACGAATGAATATTTTCTGCGTAACTGTCATTATATTGCATTGCAATTTCCACAATTGTCGTTTCTTTTGTTCCCTCAATATAAATCGGCTCCGGATGTAACACTTCTTTTGTTTTATTTAAATACTTTACAAATGAAATAATACCGCCTTCATAGTAAAGAGGTATGCTTTCACCAGAGCGTTCATCTGTGATATTAATATGCAATCCTTTATTCAAAAAGGCCAGTTCCCTCAATCTTTGCTTTAAAACATCCAAGCTAAAAACAATATCTTCAAAAATCTGCTTATCCGGAATAAAATGCACTTTTGTACCTGTTTCGGTAGTCGTTCCGATTACTTCTAAATTTTTAACAGTTCGTCCCGCTTCGAAGCAAATAGAATGAATTTTTCCGTCTCGCCGTACTTCTACTTCCATTCTCTCGCTTAATGCATTGACTACTGAAACTCCAACCCCATGCAGCCCGCCGGATACCTTATACCCTTCTCCGCCAAACTTTCCTCCTGCATGAAGAATTGTTAACACAACTTCCACTGCCGGCTTCCCGGTTTCATGCATATCGACTGGGATTCCACGACCATTGTCTATAACAGTTACACTATTATCCTGATGGATAATGACGTCAATTTTTGTGCAATAGCCGGCTAATGCCTCATCGATACTGTTATCTACTATTTCATATACCAAATGGTGTAATCCTCTGGACGAGGTGCTCCCGATATACATGCTTGGGCGCTTACGAACTGCTTCCAGTCCTTCCAATACTTGTATCTGTTCAGCTCCATAGCTGCCATTTACATTCGTAGTGTCATCCGAACTCATTAACGCTCCCCCATTCTTAAATTGAACCAATTCTTATTAAAATTCAATTTGTTCTGACCGTTTTTTTAAAGTCAAAGAAGAAATTCCCGATAAATATATTTCTTTATTTGTCACAATAAAACTTTTGGCATTACCATTTGATACATCAATCAATTTCTTTTCCACAGTATTTTTTTCAATAAATTTTTTATTGCTGACGGCAATCCGGTCAGCCTTCAAATCAAATATAGCAATCAGATTTTTTAATGGAATTACTGTATCAGCTCCTAGATGTAAAAACACTTTTTTTCCTCCTGCTATATTTTTTAATGATATATTGTTCCATTTCTTCAGTTATATCCTCTGGTCTACATGCTTTCACCAGCATAATCAATATTGCTGTTTGCATCATATCTTGATTTCCAGCATACATACTCCGCGCAAATTTTTCAATTAGTTTTTCTTTCGCCTTTTTAAATTCTTGTTTTGTGCAGCTTTCATATTGATTGCACTCTTCATAAGTAATCCAAGGAATATCCAATAGCAATTTGCGGATCGACAACTCTTTTTCATGTTTTTTTATTATTTTACACGAATTACAATATATTTCTTCCGGTGAGCAAAGCGATTTACAATTTTGGCATGTATGCCATTGCTCTATTTGTCGATTTTTTTTAAATGCCAGATCAGTACTAATCAAATTGACTAATTTATTGTGCAGATATTTATTTTGAATAATAGCTGCCAGTTGATTGGCAGTATCCATTTCCTGACGGCTAACCATCACAATTGGATTGCCTTGTTTTTCTTCTTCTTCTAAATTGTTTCCATTCTTGTTGTTTTTTAAATTTCCTGCCTGAAAGCGAATATTACGAATAATCTTTTCTGCAGCAAAAGAACGCATTGCAAAATTATTTACTTTATTTATGATATCTTCCTTCATCATTGTCAAATGGTGACACCAGACTGAATGATCGACATTCACAAATAGAGTTCCTCCTTGCACAATACCGGGACTTGTGTGTAAGGAGATGTCCGGGCCAACAATTTCTTCCCAATGCAAAAGACAATGGTAAATCATAAATTTATCTTTTATTCCACTGATTTGTAATGCAGCCTTCAGCACATTACCCACACTATCCATATTTTCACTCCATTACCGACCCGTTATTGACCGTAAAATATTTTCCCGTCTTGCGATCTACAAAGTTTTCGGCATCTGTTGCGGTAATAAAAGTTTGAATCCGGTCTTGGATATAACCGAGTAATTGGCCCCGGCGCATGCTATCCAATTCGCTTAACACATCGTCCAGAAGCAAAACAGGATATTCTCCTGTTTCGGATTTTATAAATTCGATCTCTGCCAATTTTAGTGCCAGGATTCCTGTTCTCTGCTGTCCTTGAGAACCATAATTTCGCAAATTAATACCATTCACTGACAACACTATATCATCCCGATGGGGTCCAATGCCGGTATTTCCTTTAAAAATATCTTCCTGCCGATGTTCAATAAGTTGTTTTTGAAACCATTTTTTTATATCGTTTATTACAGGAGAAGAATTATTTTCAGATAATAATCCTTCATGTTGACTGTAAGAGATCATCAAATTTTCTTTATTGCTCGTAATTCTACGGTGAATTAAATTCGCCAGCATTGTTAATTTTTTTAAAGCCTCTATTCGCTTGACAACGACGGAGGCTGCAACAGGAGCAAACTGTTCATCCCAAGTTTCCAGCAAGTCAGCTGTTTGTGAACGTTCGCGTATTTTCTTTAATAATTGATTTCTTTGCATTAAAATCCTGTTGTATTTCAATAATTCTTTAAAGTAAACTGGGTTCGCCTGCGATATCTCACTATCCATAAAACGCCTTCTTCCTGAAGGAGTCCCTTTAATTAAAAATAAATCTTCCGGTGAAAAAATAACGGTATTCAATAAACCAATCAATTCATAACTGCGAATGGGGTGATCATTAAGAAAAACACCGCGCTTCCCTATTCTATGCAAGTGTATTGCTAATTTATGTTCCGTCTCTCCGCGGATAAAATAAATTTCTACACAGGAATCCGGATAATTCCAATGGATCAAATCCTCATCATCATGCGTACGGTGCGACCGTCCTAGTGATGAAAGATGAATTGATTCTAAAATATTTGTTTTTCCCTGGGCATTTTCGCCGATAAATATATTTAATGTTTTATCCACCAAAATACTGCTATCTTGATAATTGCGAAATTTTCTTAATATTATTTTTTGTATTCTCATCGTTACACCATTCAATTTTCATGAACAATCTGCCAAATACCAATATCTTTCACTTCTATGATATCGCCAACAACTATTTTTTTGCGTTTTTCCGTAACCACAATTCCGTTAATTTTTACGCTTTTATTATCTAAAAAATATTTTGTTTGTCCTCCGCTATCGATAATGCCGGCCCATTTTAAAAATTGATCCAATTGAATCGTATCCGTATGGATCGATATTTTTTCTGTCATTCTAAACCTACTCCAAATACTTATTTCGTTCTAACGGGAGTAATAATATAAATATATTCTTCATCGTCCTGAGGTTGAATGCTAGCCGGACTTAACGATGAGTTTAAGGAAAAAGTGATTTGATCATGATCAATATTTTTTAAAATATCCATAATGTAGCGGGCATTAAAAGCGATTTCAATTTCTTTGCCCGTTAGTTGGATAGGTAAGGTTTCACAAGCTTTTCCAATATCTGGGTTATTAGAAGTGATCATTAATTCATTTTTATTAAATTGGAATTTAATTACATTATATTCTGCGTCTTTTGCCAACAACGCTACCCTTTCCACAGCCTCTGATAAGTGATCTGTTGAAATAGTGGCCACTGTTTCAAAATTGCTTGGGATGACTCTGTTGTAGTCCGGAAATTGTCCATCAATCAAATTGGCATTCATATATATTTTATCAAATTGAAAACCTACCTGGTTTTTGTGCCAAGAAATTTTAATATCCTGTTGTTGATCAGATGTCATAATTTTTGCCAACTCATTCAATATTTTTGCTGAGATGATCATTTTTAGCGGTTTATTTTCTGAAATATTTTTTATTTGTTTTAAAGCAAGTCGATGAGTATTCGTAGCAACCATCCGAATAGACTTACTTTGTTGATCCGTTTCCAATAAAGCTCCTGTAAAAACCGGGCGTGCCTCATCTGAAGAACAAGCAAATACTGTTTTTCGGATTAAATCTTTAAAGACATGGTCTTGGATAATAATATTTTTATCTGTCTCAAACGGCTTCAAAACAGGAAATTCGTCAGGCGGAATCGACAATAAGTTAAATTGAGCTGACCCAGCAGTAATCCGAATCATTTTATTTTCTTCATCGGATGAAATGTTGACTTCATCGCCAGGAAGTTTACGAACTAATTCTTGTAAATATTTTCCTGATAATACAATTTTACCAGATTGTTCTACTTTCGCTGGAATTGTGCAGCTTATACCAATATCGTAATCGGTAGCCTGTAACTCCAAGAGATCCTGATCGGCCGAAAAATAAACGCCTGTTATAACCGGATGCGTAGTTTTTATTGCAATGGCTTTTTGAACGCTGAGAACTGCATGCATCAGATCATTTTTGGTACAAGAGATTTTCATGGGGGGTGCCTCCCTGTATATGACTTTTTTATTATATAAATATAAATTTAGCCGTAATAGCCGTAGGGGCTGTATATATGTTTATAAGTGGGAAAACCGCAGGTGGCTGTTGATTAAAACGGTGTTGAAACAATGTGAATAACAAGACATGAATTATCCACATATTGATGAAAGAAAACCGAATAATCATTGTTGGCCGGTTATTAACAGCTTAGATCACAACTTATGGACAAGGTTATCCGCAGCAAAGAATGCGTTAGATGCTTTCAATTTTTTTTATAAGTTCTTTAATTGTTGAATTTAATTGATTGTCTTCCTTGCGTTCGCGGCTTATCTTGTCATACGCATGAATGACAGTTGTGTGATCCCGACCTCCGAAAAGTTCTCCTATCAGGGGAAGAGAATTTTCTGTTAATTCACGACAAAGATACATGGCAATTTGGCGAGGGTAGACTACGTTACGACTACGTTTTTTTGCCAATAATTCATCAAGTTTTAATTTATAATGCGAAGCAACGACTTCTTGTATTAATTTTGCATTTACTTGACGGGGTCTTCCGTCTGGAAATAAATCTTTTAATGCTTCAGTGGCCAAACTCATGTCAACGGGGTAACCAGTAAGGGAAGCGTAAGCCATAACCCGAATTAAAGCCCCTTCTAATTCCCGGATGTTATTATCAATACGACTCGCAATAAAAACCATGACGTCATTAGGAATTTCAATATTTTCCAAGAGAGATTTTTTACGTAGTATCGCAATGCGGGTTTCTAAATCAGGCGGCTGAATGTCCGTTATCAGCCCCCACTCAAAACGGGATCGCAGACGATCTTCCAATGTCGGTATGTCACGAGGCGGTCTGTCACTAGAAATAATAATTTGCTTGTTTGCTTCGTGAAGGGTATTGAACGTATGGAAAAATTCTTCCTGTGTATGTTCTTTTTTGGATAAAAACTGGATATCGTCAACTAAGAGAACATCAATCGTTCGATATTTTTGACGAAAGCTTTCCGGATTACCATCACGAATGGAATTGATTAATTCATTTGTGAATTTTTCACTTGAGATATAAAGAACTCGCATTTTGGGATTATTTCGTAAGATTGTATGGCCGATTGCATGCATTAGGTGAGTTTTTCCCAAACCTACGCCGCCATACATAAAAAAAGGATTATAGACTTTTGCCGGGACTTCAGCTACGGCTAATGAGGCGGCATGAGCAAAACGATTGGAATTGCCGATAACAAAATTGTCAAATTTATATTTTGGATTTAAATTCGACAAAATTAACGGAGAGGAATCGATAGTTTGACTTGGAATATTTCTCTCCGGCAGAGTTGGTGTGTTTTCAACCGGGGATGAAGTATTTTTTATAGTTATTTCCACATTATTGATCAGTGGAGACGCAACGATAGCGGACGGAATTTCGATATCAGGCTGGGGTTGTTCTTTTATATTTAAGTTGATTAATTTTACAGGAACTGGTTTTCCAAGAACATTTTCTACTGTTTGTTGGATCGTTGAAAGATAGCGAGTTTCGATCCACTCCTTGGTAAATTGGCTCGGAGCTCCGATTTCTACTAATGTATCCGTAATTGACAAGGGGATCGTTGATTTGATCCATGTATCAAAAATAGGCTTGATAATACCTTTTTCTAATTGTTCTAGAATTTGATCCCATATGGAAGCCATTTCACTGCTATTCACCTGTTTCATTCCTTCCTGTAGCATTTTAACTTTGTCATTCGTCTGCTATATTCTGGCCAAATGGACCAGGATGATGAGTGATAAAACCTACTGATATTCACAGTCCGGACAAAGAAAAAATAAATTATCCACACAGTTATCCACAGATGTTAATAATAAAATACAAAAAAAGTGAATTTGACGAAAAAAAATACAATTACGGCTTTTTTAAAAATCCCGTACCATTGTATTTGGACTGATAAAATAGATACATCTGCTGATAAATAAAATTGTGGATAAACTTGTGTATAAATAGGTATAATTGTGGATAACAGGTGTTTATTTCCCTTTATGAAAAGGATTTTTTCTGTTAATCACTATTCCATGATACCAAAATATGGACAGGTTATCAACAAATTGATTCAAAAATGTGACCCTCCAGCACAAAAAAATAACTGGTAAATAGTGGTGTTCAATTGGCGTGTGGATATCTTCTTTCAAATTTCTTGACACTGGGTATAGGAGTGGTCTATAATCTTTATAGTTAGGGTAATAGTCGATTATTTTGAATGTTGCTGTTTGGATGCAAGGAGGTGTTGGGCTAATGAAACGGACTTACCAACCGAATACGTTGTGGAAAAAAAGAACTCATGGTTTTCGTGAGAGGATGTTAACTCTAGGTGGTCGTATGGTTTTAAAAAGAAGGCGTGCACGGGGCAGAAGGAAGCTTTCTGCGTAATAGGCCGGTATATTGGCCTATTTTTTCAATCTGGTGGAAGTTACAGCTGCGGCTTGATATATGGGCAGTTAGGTCCGCCTTCGTGGTTCTGGCTTCCGACGGCGCCTATGCGTAGCGGAAGCCATGTTTACTTTTGGTTATTTTATTTTTGTACAGTCTGCAACCCCTATTTAGGGATTAGTGGGTTGTATATTGATTAAGTAAGGCTATAGCCTTCGGGGCAGAGGGATCCAGTAGGAGCGAAAACTCCACCTGACCGAGAAGTACTTTGTCAGGTCAGGATGATGGTTTAACGTGAGCTATAAATTGAAAAAAAAGTATATTTTGCGAAAAAGTACTCATTTTCAGGAAGTATATCGTATTGGTAAATCTTATGCGAACCGTTTGGTCGTGTTATATATAGCGCCCAATGAAGAGTCGGTTCGGCGCATTGGTTTTGCTGCCGGTAAGAAGTTGGGTAATGCGGTCATTCGCAATCGGGTTAAAAGATTATTACGTGAAGCCTATCGATTGCAGCAAAATGAATTGCCTGTCGGCTATAATTTTCTTTTAGTAGGCCGCAAGGGTATGATTGAGGCAGGATTTGAGCAAGCCAAATCCGCTGTACGTGATTTATTTAAAAGATCGAAAATGATAATAGGGCAGGATCAAAAATAATGAAATGGCTTTTATTAGGCATGATTCAGTTTTATCGGATATTTTTGTCGCCATTGAAGCCGCCATCTTGTCGATTTGTGCCAACTTGTTCTCAATATGCGTTTTCAGCAATTGAAAAATATGGCGCTATTCGCGGGGCGTATCTAGCGGTACGTCGAATCTTACGCTGTCACCCGTTTCATCCAGGCGGGTATGATCCTGTTTAAATATAAAGGTGTTCAAAATTAGGAGGAGTGATTTTAGTTGGATTTTTTGAGCGGCATAATGCAGGCCGGTTTAACTTTTTTTTATGATATAACGATAATGATGGGATTACCAAATTATGGTTTAGCGATTATTCTTTTGACAGTCGTTATTAAAATGGCGTTATATCCGCTCACTGTGAAACAAGTTAAGTCCATGAAGGGTTTGCAGGACCTTCAACCTAAAATGAAGGAATTGCAAGAGAAGTATAAGGGTAATAAAGAAAAATTAAATAAAGAGATGGCGCAATTTTATAAAGAGGCCGGAGTTAATCCTTTGGCGGGCTGTTTGCCTTTACTTGTGCAAATGCCAATTTTGATTGCAATCTTTTTTGCAATTCGCGACTACAATTATGTAAATGAGCCAAGCTTTTTTTGGCTAGCGAATCTTTCCCAGGCAAATCCGAGCGATCCATACTATATTATTCCGGTATTGGCGGCAGTAACCACATATATCCAGTCTAAACAGACTATGACGGATACAAGTAATGCACAAAGCAAGATGATGTTAAATATCATGCCACTGTTTATTGGGTATATTACGATTACTTTTCCAGCCGGGCTCGGCTTATATTGGGTAACCAGCAATATTATTCAAATATTGCAGCAATGGTTTATGTATCGAAAGCCGGCAAAGGCTAAGGTTTAGGAGGAGGTACAGCTATACCATGGATTCGAAAGAATTTACTGCTAAAACGATCGAAGAAGCGGTGGCAGCGGCTCTAACTGAGTTGCAAGTTACAGAGGACCAAATTGAATATGAGATTTTAGATGTGCCAAGTAAAGGATTGTTTGGTATTATCGGTAATAAGCCTGCACGTATTCAAGTTTCTGTAAAAATTGCCAAAAAAATTGATCCGCTTACCGTAGCCCATGATTTTCTGAGTCAAGTATTCGATGCGATGCATATTGATGTAAAGATTGAAATTTTGGATAATGATGAGTGTAAAATGATTCATCTGCATGGGGATAATTTAGGAGTGTTGATTGGGAAACATGGTCAGACGCTTGACGCACTTCAATATTTAACGAATTTGGCCGCCAATCATGATGCGGAAGAACGGGTTCGCATTGTTATTGACATAGAAGACTACCGGAAACGGCGTGAGGAGACTTTATCGCGCTTAGCGTTTCGATTGGCGGATAAAGTGAAACGTCATCACGAACGAGTAGTGTTGGAACCTATGAGTGCGCATGAAAGAAAGATTATCCATATGGCTCTACAGGACGATGCCCGCATATCTACTTACAGTGAAGGGGAAGAGCCTTACCGAAAAGTGGTTATAGCGTTAAAAAGATAATTTTCGGATATGCTAGACCCCAGTAGTAATGGCTATTATTACTGGGGTTTCTTTATATGAACTATTTTTGATTTTAGAGGAAGGCGGCGGAGCCTGATGCAGGAAGATACAATTAGTGCGGTTGCTACCGCTGTTGGCGAAGGCGGAATTGGTGTTGTCAGGCTGAGCGGCAAGAACGCGCTAAACGTTGCTGCTCGTTTATTTCAAAGTTCCACGCAAAAAGACATCGAGCGGTCCATTAAAAGCCAAATTTATTATGGGCATATTGTTGATCCAAAAGACAATTCTTTAGTGGATGAAGTGTTGTTGCTTGTAATGAAAGCTCCGCATTCTTATACCAGAGAAGATGTAGTTGAAATTCAATGTCATGGCGGTTCGGTTGTGTTGCGTCGTATATTGGGACTGACTTTGCGATCAGGCGCGCGTTTAGCTGAACCAGGTGAATTTACAAAACGGGCTTTTTTAAACGGACGCCTTGATTTAACGCAGGCAGAAGCGGTTATTGATATTATTCGTGCGAAAACGGATGCCTCTTTGAAAATGGCGATCGGGCATTTAGAGGGCGAATTAGCAGGTAAAATTAATCAACTTCGAGGTCGAATTTTAGAGATGATCGCTCAGCTGGAAGCGACCATTGATTTTCCTGAGGAAAATATTGAGGAATTGCCGGCAGAAAGCGTCAATGCGTCTTTACAAAAAATAGTGGACGAAATAGAGTCTCTACTATCCACATCAGCGGCCGGGCGGATTTTGCAGGATGGCTTGCAGACCGTAATTATTGGCAAACCGAATGTCGGAAAATCTAGTTTGTTGAATGCATTGTTGCGGGAAAATAGGGCAATTGTTACGGATGTTCCGGGAACTACACGTGATAGCATCGAAGAGTTTGTTAATCTTCGCGGGATTCCGCTTCGCATTGTTGACACTGCCGGCATACGTGATACGAGTGATGAAGTTGAAAAAATTGGCGTTGACCGCAGCCGCGCTTTTGTAGAGAGAGCGGACTTGGTGTTGGTGCTGTTGGATGCTTCGCAGCCATTATCGCAGGAAGATCACCAAGTTTTGAGTTTGCTGGCGGATCGTAAGGCGATCATATTGATTAATAAATCGGATTTACCGGAAAAACTCGTAAGAGATGAATTGGCGGGCTATGTCGGTGAGCGTCAAATTATTACGATTTCTGTTGCCGCCGGTCTCGGATTGGATGTTTTGGAACAATGCATTGCCGAAATGGTATTTCAGGGAAGTGTGGGTGTAAGCGAAGGCGCATTTATTAATAATGTACGGCAGGAAAATATTTTACGGCTAGCGTTGCAAAACCTTATGGAGGCAAAAAATACGATTGTCGCCGGCTTACCTGCGGACTTTCAAGTGATTGATTTGCGTAGTGCCTGGGAAAAACTAGGTGAATTATCGGGCGAAACGGTTAGCGAAGATATTATTAATGAAATCTTTAGTCGCTTTTGTATTGGAAAATGATCAAATTACGAATGAAGAGTTGATTGCAGGAGATGAAACAAATTGTTCAGTGTAAGTTCTTATGATGTCATAGTAATTGGCGCTGGTCACGCTGGTTGTGAAGCAGGCTTGGCTGCAGCTAGAATGGGCTGTAGAACGTTGGTCGCTACTTTAAATCTGGATAACATTGCGCTGATGCCGTGTAATCCTTCGGTAGGCGGTCCAGCGAAGGGTCATTTGGTGCGTGAAATTGACGCTTTGGGCGGAGAAATGGGACTGAATGCGGACTATACTTGCATTCAGATGAGGATGCTAAATACGGCAAAGGGACCGGCGGTACATGCCCTGCGGGCTCAGTCGGATAAAAAACTTTATCAGGATAGAATGAAGCAGGTATTGGAAAATCAGTCCAATTTGTCAGTTAAGCAGGTTCTTGTTACCAAAATTTTGGCTGAAAATGGCCAAGTATGTGGCGTACAAGGCGAAAATGGAGATATATATCATTGCAGATGTGTTATTTTAGCCAGTGGAACCTATTTGCGAGCGAAGATTATTCTCGGTGATCTTGCATATCCTGGCGGACCAAACGGGCAAAGATCTGCGGATCATCTGACGGATTCGCTGCGGGATTTGGGGATTGAATTAATGCGTTTTAAGACGGGTACTCCGGCGCGTGTTGATTGTCATTCGCTTGATTTTTCGAAAATGTCTATTCAACCCGGGGATGAGCAAACAAGAAATTTTTCCTTTATGAGTGATATTGCTGTCCGGGAGCAAATCCCCTGTTGGCTGACTTACACAAATCAAACGACTCATCAAATCATTCGGGACAATTTGCATCGTGCGCCGCTGTATTCAGGAAAAATTGAGGGGACAGGACCGCGGTATTGTCCGTCTATTGAAGATAAAGTGGTCCGGTTTGCTGAAAAGGAAGCCCATCAACTGTTTATCGAGCCGGAAGGCCGCTCGACCAGTGAAATGTATGTTCAAGGGATGTCCACCAGCTTGCCGTTGGATGTCCAACTTGCTTTTTTACGGACTATTCCTGGGATGGAAAAGGTTGAAATCATGCGCCCAGGGTATGCGATTGAATATGACTGCATTGATCCTACCCAGTTGACGCCATCGTTGGAATGTAAATTTTTGCGTGGTTTTTTCTCGGCTGGACAAATGAATGGAACGTCAGGTTATGAAGAAGCGGCCGCTCAGGGGCTAATTGCTGGGATTAATGCAGCATTAACGGTGCAAGGAAAACCGGCATTTACCTTGTCGAGGGCAGAGGCTTATATTGGCGTTCTGATCGACGATTTAGTCACCAAAGGGACTCCGGAGCCATATCGCATTATGACATCCAGAGCAGAATACCGCCTTCTTTTACGGCAGGATAATGCAGACATGCGGTTAACCGAAAAAGGCCGGAAGCTTGCGTTGGTGAATGAGCTCCGTTATGAACGTTTCTGCAAAAAGCGCGATGCATTGTCAGAGGTTGTTCTGATGTTGCGCAATACCACCATTTCCCCGACTCCGGAGAACCAGCAGATTTTACTTTCCATGGGATCATCTGAGTTAAGAAGCGGATCGACGTTATATGATTTATTGCGGCGAACCGAGATCAGCTACGAGGCTCTTCGTGCTTCCTTTACATTGCCTGAATTGGCGGAAGAAGTGAGAGAGCAAGTGGAGATTTTAGCTAAGTATGAAGGATATATTCGAAAACAGCAGGAACAGGTAGAACGGTTGGCGAAGTTGGAAGCGAAGCAGTTGCCGCTGGATATTGATTATCAAATAATTGCCGGATTGGCTTTAGAGGCACGGCAAAAACTCAATAAAATCAAACCGGCTTCCGTAGGGCAGGCAACAAGGATCTCTGGGGTATCTCCGGCGGACATTTCAATTTTACTGGTATATCTTGAACAGCGGCGGCGAGGTGAGTAATAAGTGAGTTTTTCGGATCACCTAAAAACGGCGGCAGCTGATTTTGGGATGCCACTTTCTGACGAGCAAGTTCGTATGTTTTTTCATTACCAGGAAGTTCTCTTGGAATGGAACCAGAAAATGAATTTAACAGCGATTACTGATCCGCAGGAAATCGCTGTTAAACATTTTATTGATTCATTATCTTGTCTGGATTCGGATGTCTTTCCGGTTGGCTGTTCGGTCGTTGATGTAGGAACAGGCGCTGGCTTTCCAGGGCTGCCGCTAAAAATATATCGACCGGATATTTATCTTTGCTTGATTGATTCTTTGCAGAAGAGGACAAACTTTTTACAAACGGTAGTCAAAGACCTCGGAATGAAGAACGTAGAGATCCATCATTTGCGGGCGGAAGAAGCCGGGAGGCAGAAGATTCGCCGCGCTCGATTTGATGTTGCTGTATCGAGAGCTGTTGCGCGTCTAAGCGTTCTATGCGAGCTTTGCTTGCCATTAGTGCGTGTTGGCGGTTATTTTGTTGCGATGAAGGGTGCGAAATTCCGGGAAGAAATTTCTGAAGCCGAGGGTGCTGTAAAGTTATTGGGAGGGCGTATCCGGCGTGTGAAAGAGGTTTGTTTGCCGGGACTGGAAGATGTGAGAGCGGTTATCTTCATTGAAAAACAAAAAGCGACACCGGAAAAATATCCACGGAGACCAGGAATACCGGAAAAAGATCCATTATGATATAGTATATTAGAGGATTGCGAGAAGGCGGTGCAGAGATGAAACGATTTGCACAATTGATCGGGTTTGGCGGAGGGAAGTCAATACCTAGTCAGGAAAAAGAGTTACCGATTGATGCGGCTGTAGTTTCTGATGATGAGCTTGCGAATATTCAGGAAATTGCGGTAGATTTAATTGTGCCAAACCCATATCAACCCAGGAAACTATTTGATGACGATGCGTTAGAGGAACTGGCATCTTCCATTCGTGAATTTGGAATTATTCAACCGTTGCTTCTTCGGCCAATTTCTGCTGGGTTTGAATTGATTGCCGGCGAACGTCGACTGAGAGCAGCAAAGCTGGCTGAATTATCATCGGTGCCGGCAATAATAAAGAATTTTAGTGACAAGGAAGCGGCTGAGTTAGCGATGATTGAAAACCTTCAGCGGGAGGATCTTCATTATCTTGATGAAGCACTGGGTTTTCAGCAATTGTTGGCTAATTTTGGGTTTACTCAAGAAGAATTAGCGCGACGGGTCGGCAAAAATCAATCGACAATTGCAAATAAGCTACGATTGCTTAAATTATCTGAGGATATACGCAAAGTGATCCTTGAATACAATCTTACTGAGCGTCACGCCCGTGCTCTATTAAAATTGGATACTGAACAGATACAGTTTGGTGTTTTGCGTGATATCCAGGCAAAAAAGCTCAATGTACGTGAAACAGAAGAATTGGTGGAGCGTGTATCACGCCAGGCTGAACCGGCGAAACCGAAGCAGAATATAGTGCGTATGATTAAGGATGTTCGTATTTTTCTTAATACCATTAATAGCGTGATCAGCCAAATGAAGAAGGCCGGGATGAAGATAAAAGTAGAGCAAACGCAGGATGACGAAGCCGTTTATCTGAAGTTAAAAATCCCTAAACGCTAGCTAGCACAGTTTTTGCTTATTAAGAGCTGCATCATTTTAAACTCAACGAATCTCATTATGAAGATCCTCGGCAAAGTTCATGGAATGCATGGGGTTTGCACCAATTTTAAATGAATTCCCTAGCGTTTAGCAGCGAAGATAAAAGGACCCCATCAGCGATGGGGTCCTTTTATCTGTAAATTACAAATGTGATAGTAGACCTTTGGCAATATTTACCGCTTGAACGCCGTCGGGGGCATACGCATCGGCTCCGGCGTGTTCAGCGTATTCGGCAGTAAGGACTGCTCCCCCGACGATGATTCGTGCGGCAGTATTCACCGCATGGAGTTTTTTGATGGTTTCATCGAGAGCAGGCAATGTAGTTGTCATTAAGGCACATAGACCGATGATATCCGGTTTGTGTGTCTGCGCTGCATCAACAATCACTTGGGGAGAAACGTCTTTCCCAAGGTCAATGACACAAAAACCATTATTTTCCATAAGCGCAGCTACAATGTTTTTTCCAAGATCATGGATATCACCTTCCACTGTGGCAAGAAGAATGGTCCCAAGGCTGTCCATTGAGTGTGAAGGTAATGCTTCTTTAATTGTCAAAAAGGCTGCTCGCATGGTTTCCGCGGCTAGCATGACTTGCGGCAAATAGCAGCGTCCGGCGCCAAATTCCGTGCCAACTTCATTCATGGCCGAAGTGAGGGCTTTATCTGTAATTTCGACCGGTGAATGCCCGGCCTGTAAGGCGGCTTTTATTAAAGGGATCACGCTTTCTTTTTCACCGTTGAGGACTGTTTGCCGTATTGCTTCGATCGGACCGGAAGGGAGGGGCGTATTTGCAGAAGAGAGGAGCGTTTCTTTAACACCGTGCCGTTTGATATAAAGTTTGCTGCCAACGTCATGACCGAGTAAGACGGCTGAGGTTGCCAAAGCATCTTGCATCAGAGGATCATATGGATTTAGTATTGGCGCATCCAATCCGGATGCCAGACACATCGAGCAAAAAGCTGCATTTAATAAGTCGCGGCGAGGCAGGCCATAAGAAATGTTGCTTAATCCCATGGTCGTTGGATAACCAAAGTGCTTCCGGTATTCTCTCAAGGTTTCTAAAATACCTTGGCCAGCTTCCGGGTTGGCTGCCAAAGTTAATACCAACGCATCAAGAATGAAATCCGTATCTTTTAAGCCGACCTTACGAGCTGCGTCGATCATCCTCTGAATAGTAGCGATTTTTTCAGAAGTAGATGCAGGTAATCCGGCGCCAGAGACTGGAAGGCATATTACTGCAGCGCCGTATTTTTTTGCCAGCGGTAAAAACTGCTCAAGACGTTTGGGTTCGGCCGTTAAAGAATTAATCAAAGCTCGTCCTGGATAATGCCGTAATCCTGCTTCTAAGGCAAATGGATCTGTTGTGTCGATGGAAAGAGGGGCAGCGACCAGCATCGACAGCGATTCAACAGCCTGTTTCATTATAGCTGACTGGTCGATACCTGGCACGCCTAGATTGACATCCAGTATTTGCGCCCCAGCTTGGAGTTGCGCCAGCGCTTCTTTTTTTATTGAGGTAAAGTCTTTGGCCCGGATGTCAGCTGCCAATGCTTTTCGCCCCGTCGGATTAATACGTTCGCCTATAACAGCGGTCGGATAGTTTGCTCCCAGATAAACGGTCTTTGTCCGGCTTGTTAAGGCGGTTGCAATGAGATGCTGTGGGCGAGCCGGCGGTGTAGTCAGGTAGCCTCTGGCCTGCAATGCATCGCGAACCGCTTTGATATGTGCGGGAGTAGAGCCGCAGCATGCGCCAATATAGGATGCCCCTGCTTCTACTAATTGTGGCGCCCATAGTGCCATTTGGCTTGGTGTCATGGGAAAGACCGTGTGTCCATTCTCCAGATGAGGCATGCCTGCATTCGGCTGTATGATAATTGGCAGATCCGTTGCGCGGGCAAACTTGGAGACGACATCCAAGAGCTGCTCCGGGCCGAGCGAGCAATTAGCACCAACTACGCTTGCGCCAAGAGAGAAAAGGGTGATCGCTGCTGTTGTAGGATCGGTGCCGGTAACCGTACGGCCGTCTGAGCCGAATGAAAATTGGCAGATTATCGGCTTTTTTGTGGCTGCTTTTGCAGCTAATAAGGCAGCTCGCATTTCCTGTATATCGATGATCGTTTCGATGATGATCATGTCAACACCGGCGGTATCGAGACTTTTGATTTGTTCATAATATACATCAACGGTTGTTTCAAAAGGTTGCTCGCCCAGCGGTGTTATGAATTTGCCAGTAGGGCCAATGGAACCGGCAATTTGCGTATTCGTTCCGCATGCGTATCGCGCCGCTTGCACGGCCGCAGTATTCAGTTGAGCGACTTTATCTTGCAGGTTGTAATGGCTTAATTTTATCCGGTTTGCTCCGAAGGTATTTGTTGTAATGATATCTGCTCCGGCAAGGACGTATTGTCGATGAATGTCTATTAATATTTGCGGTTGCTCGATGTTCCATAATTCAGGGCAATAGCCTGCCGGCAGGCCTGCGTCTTGAAGCATCGTGCCCAGTCCGCCGTCAAAAATCTTTATCATGCGGCATAGTCTCCTTTCGTGCTAAACAAGGCTCCTGCGTGCAATCTTGACAACTGAGATGATTTGAATTAATTGGATAACATTCGCTTTGCGTAGGATATAAGCCAATAATTGCGGTCACTGACTTACGCGGAACCAGCATGGCGGCGGCGGTTAAGCTGATGCCAAGAGTCGATCCGCCAGACAAGGGCAAAATTTCTTTTTGTGCCAAAATATCCCAATCCCCATATCCAGGGCTGAAGCGGTTCCCGGTTGCCAGTCCTGCGGCAGCAGACTTGTGGCGAATCATCCGGCAGACTTCATCCGCTGTTTGCTCAACGGCTGCAGTACCGGCTGCATCAAGTAACAGCGCAGATGTATAAGCGTTATCGGTAAACCTCCGGGTAACTTCTTCTTCAAGTGCTGTGCCGATTGTTACGGCTACAATAGCGACTTGCACTGCGCCGATAAGAAACCTTTGTATATTTTTCCCTTGCAATGGAACCGGCTCCGGCGTCAAAATTACATGCGAGATATCGTCATAGACATATGTATTCCATACTGTCTGCGGGTTGACCAGTAACACGGCATCTCGCATTGCGGACTGAAGCATTTCTTCTGAAAATCCGGTTTTTGGGCCGAGGCCTGCGTAGCGGCGTACTTCGGAAAAATTTAAGTTTGTTATGGTTGGATAATAGGTTTGCATTACGATCTCCTTTTGCAGTTCGTTTTTGGATCGTAGTCTGAATAGACCCAGAGATCTTTAAGTTCTGTAACTTGCAAGAACAGAAGAATGTTTGAATTTAATGATAGACTGCGGAGTCTTTTCTGTCAAGAAAAGACATATGTTTCATGAGTTTGAAATGAATGGTCACATAGAATGTCGATTTTTAAGAACTTTTGTGAATTCATTGTTGAAATTTGATCAATGTAAAATGAATATAATTACGAAACAAACAGTTAGAGGGCAGGATTTTATTGTCGTGCTAGGGAAACTACATTATAATATAATGATGGTTGTTGGATGTTTTATATGAGGTGAAAAATGTGGTCAAAATAATTGCTATTGCCAATCAAAAAGGTGGTGTGGGAAAAACCACAACAGCGGTAAACTTGGGAGCATGTCTGGCACAGCTAGGGAAAAAAGTGTTATTAGTCGATATTGATCCACAAGGTAATTCTACCAGCGGACTGGGGTTCAATAAATCTAGTATGAAACGATGCACATACGATGTTTTGGTCAATGATGTTGACATGTCAGAAATTATCGTGCAAACAGAAATACAAAAATTATTTTTAGCGCCGGCCACAATTCAGTTGGCTGGAGCGGAAATTGAATTGGTTTCTATTATGTCGCGCGAGACTCGCCTGAAGAGAGCGTTGGAGCAACTAAAATATCAGTATGAATTTGTGATTATCGATTGTCCTCCATCACTGGGGCTTCTTACGTTGAACGCTTTAACGGCGGCATCATCGGTTTTGGTTCCAATCCAATGCGAATTTTATGCTTTGGAAGGAGTTTCTCAGCTAATGAATACAATTTCGTTAGTGCAGCGGAACTTGAACCCGGCATTGACATTGGAAGGAGTCTTAATGACAATGTTTGATGCGAGGACGAATTTATCTATTCAGGTGGTTGATGAAGTAAAAAAACATTTCCGTAATAAAGTATATCAAACGATTATTCCTCGTAACGTACGTTTAAGTGAAGCACCAAGTCATGGTCAGCCAGTTATCATTTATGACTCAAAATCGAAAGGTGCGGAAGTTTATTTAGAACTGGCCAAGGAGGTGATCGGGGATGAGTAAGCGCGGTTTAGGACGTGGTTTGGATGCGTTGATTCCTTCTGCAGGAGATCAGGGAATGGATCAGGATAATATCAATGAAGTCGCTGTAAGGGATATTGTTGCGAACCGCTTCCAGCCCCGGAAAATTTTTGAACCGGAAAAATTGACAGAGTTGGCAGAGTCAATTAAACAGCATGGAATTTTACAGCCGGTTGTTGTTCGCAGAATGGCTCAGGGTTTTGAACTTGTCGCCGGTGAACGCCGTTGGCGCGCATCGCAGTTAGCGGGATTGAAAAATATTCCGGCAGTGATCCGTGATTATACAGATACGCAAATGATGGAGATTGCTTTGATTGAAAACCTGCAACGTCAGGATTTGAACCCTATTGAAGAAGCGGTGGCTTATCGACGGTTAATGGATGAATTTAATCTCACACAAGATATTGTAGCTCATCGTGTTGGGCGCAGCAGATCATATGTAGCAAATATGGTAAGGCTTATTCATTTGCCGGATACGATCCAGGATTTTGTTTCACGTGGAACATTAACGATGGGACAAACAAGGCCGTTATTGGCATTAGAAAATGCCGATCTTCAGATGCAAGCTGCAAGGCGGATTATTGATGAAGATTTATCGGCTCGAGATGCGGAAGAACTGGTTCGTAATTTGGTAGATAGCCCGCCGGCACGAAAGGCTCCTCGGGCCATGCAAAAAGAATTTTTCATGGCGGATGCAGAAGATCGTCTTAAGATGTTATTGGGCACGAAGGTGCACATAAAACCAGGTAAGCTAAAGAGCAAGATAGAAATTGAATTCCATTCTGCAGAGGAACTGGACCGTATTATTGAAACGATGTCATCGTCAGCCTGTGTACCAACCCATAAGGTGAGGGCTACATTTGTTGTATAAAATCGCTATCAAGACGGGGCCTATCCTCGCTAGGTGAAATAGGCTGTAGTTCGAAGCCAACAAAAAAATAGCATCGCGAAATTAGTGATTTCAAGCCTCAGACTAAATTTATCAAAAATTCAGTTGTTCTCTATTTCCCCCCACTTAAATAAGTGGGGGGCTTCTTGGGACTTAGTGGCTGAAACTGCCAGGATTTTTTGATCTTCCGGCTCCGGCGTTTCCTTTGCTTGATTGTCAGGTTGGATATTCAGATTCGTGCCCCATTAGATTTTGCACAGTATCGAAATTTTAGCTGAGGTCTACGTAAATTCTATCGATGTATATGACGGAAGTTTTAGTGCGGGTTAGTTATTGTGCATATTGTTTCACGTGAAACAATATGCAACAACAAGGGGAGTGGCGCAATGCGCATAGAAGAAGACTTGCTTGGCGAACGGGAAATTCCAGCAGAAGCTTATTACGGGATACATACGGCAAGAGCTGTCGAAAATTTCCCGCTGACTCCTTATCGTGTCCATCCAAAATTAATCCGAGCAATCGCGTTAATCAAAAAAGCCGCAGCCGAAGTAAACTGTGAATTAAAATTCTTGCCAAAGGCAATTGCGGATCCGATAGTCCAGGCCGCTGAGGAAGTCTTACAGGGGCAATGGCAGGATCAGTTTATTGTGGATGCCTTACAAGGCGGTGCAGGAACATCAACAAATATGAATGTCAATGAAGTTTTGGCGAACCGGGCGTTAGAGATTTTGGGAAAAGCAAGAGGCGAATACTCGGTTGTCCATCCTTTAAATCATGTTAATTTACAGCAATCAACAAATGATGTTTATCCCACCGGACTGCGGATTGCGGCCTTATGGTTGTTAAAATTGCTTAGTGAAGAATGTGCAGCACTACAGGAAGCATTACAAGAAAAAGAAGCGCAGTTTGCACACGTTATAAAGGTGGGTCGTACGGAAATGCAAGACGCCGTGCCAATAATGCTTGGACAGGAATTTAGCGCATATGCGCAAGCGATCGCACGCGATCGATGGCGTCTGTATAAGGTAGAAGAGCGATTGCGCCAGGTAAACCTTGGAGGAACAGCCATCGGCACGGGGATCAACGCAGATAAAAAGTACATTTATATGGTGAATGACCGGGTTCGTATGCATGTCGGTTTTGGGCTGTCGAGAGCCGAAAATATGATTGATGCAACACAGAATGCCGATGTATTTGTAGAAGTATCGGGGCTTGTAAAAACATTAGCGGTCAATTTGAGCAAAATTGCTCATGATTTGCGATTGCTATCATCCGGCCCATTCGCTGGATTGGGAGAAATCAGCCTGCCAGAGCGCCAAGCCGGGTCGTCCATTATGCCTGGAAAGGTTAACCCGGTTATCCCGGAAGCTGTTAACCAGGCGGCCTTTCACGTAATTGCCGGCGATGTTGCAATTACTCTGGCTGCACAATCCGGGCAATTGGAATTGAATTCTTTCATGCCGCTAATCGCACATCATTTGCTGGGAAATTTGGAACTATTAACGAACAGCGTTCGTGTTTTTCGTGTGTACTGTATTCAGGGGATTGTTGCGAATGAAGAACAATGCCGCTATTTGTTGGCGAATAGTCTTGCGTCAATTACTGCCTTGGTTCCATATATTGGTTACGACCGTGTGTCGCATATCGCTCACTTAGTCGGAAAAGACGGACGATCGCTTGAGGAAATTGTCGTGGCCGAAAGTGGATTAACCTCTGAGGAACTGGATAAGATACTCAATCCTAAGCGAATGACCAGCCCGGGAATAGCTCGTTTGCCGGATTAATTTCTGCCGCTTTAATTCGAGACCGTATTATATGAGGCCATCATGAAAAGGCCGGATAGGAGCATAGAATGGAAGAAACTCCAAAAGGATCAAGGCTGCACATTGCAATTTTTGGCCGCCGCAACGCTGGAAAGTCAAGTTTGATCAATGCATTAACTAACCAGGAAATCGCGTTAGTCTCCGATGTTCCAGGCACAACGACCGACCCGGTGTATAAGGCGATGGAGATATTGCCGATCGGGCCGGTTATGATCATTGATACTGCAGGGATTGATGACGTCGGCGAATTAGGCGGTTTACGCGTGGAACGGACCATGCAAGTATTGAATAAGGCAGATTTGGCGATCATTGTCATTGAACCGACCACGGGAATTGGCGATGCGGAAAAAGAACTTTTGAATTCAATCCGTAAACGCAGTATTCCAGTAGTGGGGGTTATCAATAAAATTGACATCGACAGTGATAGTCAAAAACATTGTGAAGAATGGGGAACTATTTTAGGGTTACCGCTATTGCCCGTAAGTGCAAAAGAGCGGCGAGGGATCGAAGAACTAAAAACAATATTGATCAAGAATGCACCCGATGATTGGGAGGGGCCACCGATAATCGGTGATTTGGTTCAACCGGGCGATGCCGTTGTATTGGTCGTTCCAATTGATTTGGCAGCGCCAAAAGGCCGCCTGATTTTGCCGCAAGTTCAAACGATCAGGGATCTGCTTGACCATGATGCATATAGTATCGTAGTAAAAGAGCGGGAATTGCGGGAAGCGTTGGATAATTTACGCAGGCCCCCTCGCTTGGTAGTTACGGATTCGCAGGAATTTCTGAAAGCTGCAGCAGATACCCCTCCGGACGTATTGTTGACTTCGTTTTCGATCCTGATGGCTCGTTATAAGGGCGATCTCAACACGTTAGTCGCAGGTGCGAAAGCGGTTGATCATTTGCAGCCTGGGGATAAAATTCTTATTGCAGAGGGATGCACGCATCATCGGCAGGCGGATGATATCGGTCATGTAAAGATTCCGCGCTGGCTTCGGCAGCTTGTGGGCGGCGAACTTGATTTTCATTGGGTATCTGGCGGGACTTTCCCTCAGAACATTCAGCAATACAAACTCATTATCCATTGCGGTTCATGTATGCTGAATAGACGGGAAATGTTATTCCGTTTGGCGACAGCACGGGAAGCAGGCGTTCCTATAGTAAACTACGGCGTGTTGATTGCTCACGTACATGGCATCCTTAAACGAGCGCTATCACCGTTCCCTTTAGCTAAAATGATTCTGGAGGAGAATTAGGGACCTGTAAACGAAAACAAGAAAACTTAGGTGCGATAGTTGCCTTATTGCAATACGGTAGTTGGAGAAAACAGAAGACGAAAGGTGTGCAGGGAAATGGAGATGAAAGCGCAACTCATCGCTTTGATCGTTAATAATTGGGAGTATGTTATCATTTCGATCTTTTTTATGTTGGTTTTTACACTAGTACTCTTTACATACAACTTGATGAAAATGAATAAGATGAAGAAGCGTTACCGGGCGATGATGCATGGAATGGAGCAAGCCAATTTAGAAGAAACATTGGTTGCACACGTTGAGGAACTTCGCAGGGCGTTGGTACAAGTAAAAAGTCTCCAGGAAGATTGCCAACGTTTGAATGCAACCACAAGCCATTGCCTGCAAAAGATAAATCTGGTGCGATATAATGCATTTGAAAATACCGGTAGTGATTTAAGTTTTGCGTTGGCGATGTTGGATTCTCATAATGATGGAGTCGTTGTTTCAAGTTTGTTTGGCCGCAATGAGTCACGGGTGTATGCAAAACCAATCGTCAAGGGACAATCGACCTACTTTTTAACGGAAGAAGAACAACAGGCATTGCGGCAAGCTGGAGAAAAAAAATAATTCGCTAGGAAGGATTATTGGCAAACACAACGAATTATTAATCTTGGCTAACGTAACGCACATTATACCGGTAAAGAAGGTGATCATATAGATATGATGAGACCGCGCAAGGCGGATAACCGTGAATATACCTTGATGATTGTGCCCCATCAAGGGCAGTCGGTTATCAGTATGAAGATTCCAATTAAAGTGATAAAGGGCATGGCAGTCGCATTAAGCATTTTGATTTTGTTTTTTATGGGCGCTTTTGCGAATTATCGACATACAATCAACACAGCCAGCGCTGAAAAAGCGGAATTAGAAAGTTTGCGACAAACCAATGGCATGCAGCATCAGCAAATAGAACAAATTGCAAAAGAAACGGCTGTACTGCAGGAAGACCTGCGCCGGCTAAATCAGCTCGATAATGATGTTCGACGAATGATGAGCATGGAGGAGCAGCCGGAAGCATCGCGCTCAGGAACCGTAAGACCCAATGGCGCATTCAATGGGCAGGGCGGTCCAACGATTAAACCGGGAATCGATAATCTTGCCAATTTGGTTCGGGAGATGCAGGCAAATGCAAAAGAACGGGAAAGTAGTCTTGAGGATCTTCGCGTTCGGATTATTGACCGTAATGCACGAGCAGCAGCTATGCCTTCAATTTGGCCGGCGAGCGGAGATGTTACTTCCCGCTTTGGCTGGCGATCCTCGCCTTGGGGATGGGGAAGCGATTGGCACCCGGGCATTGATATAGCAAATGACTATGGAACGCCGATCACCGCAACGGCTGACGGAAGAGTAATGTTTGCCGATTGGTACGGCGGATATGGAAAATTAATACAAATTGACCATGGGAATGGGATTGTAACTTTATACGGCCATAATTCCACAATGCTTGTTTCTCCAGGACAACAAGTGCGAAAAGGAGATATTATTGCGGAGATGGGAAGTACCGGCGCTAGCACCGGATCACACTGCCACTACGAAGTGCAAGTTAATGGAACTGCTGTGAACCCAGCTAGTTTTCTGTAAGGCTTATTTTAGTTCGGAAGGAAGTATAAAGTAAGACTAAGCTTCAGATGAGGTTAAAACTTCATCTGAAGCTTAGTCGCACTTATTTTAGTCCAAAGGAAATATAATACCTGACGGGGAGAGTGAAGCATGTTTGGCAGCAAAAGCGCATCGCAAAACACAGTTGAACAGGTAGAGACAATCGTTGGGAAAGGAACATGCTTGAAGGGCGTAATCAATGTCAAAGGGTCGATACGCATTGATGGCCAGCTTGATGGAGAGATTGAAGCAGAAGGCGATGTCGTTGTTGGTCCGACCGGAATTTTGCAAGCGAATATTAAAGCCCGCAAGGCTACGTTGGCCGGAAGGGTGAATGGCAATGTCAACGTAAATGATAAACTGGAACTCTTGCCGACTGCAAAACTGATTGGCGATGTCAGTGTTGGTTCGATTATCATTGGGGAAGGCGCTATATTTCAAGGGGCTTGCGAAATGAAACGATCTGAACAGGGAAGCGCCAATTCTTCGCCAAAGAGTAAATAATCAGAGGTTGCCATTTTGGTACCATTTTGGACAAGTAAAGTTTCACGGGCTGTGCGAAGATAATATCTGAACAAATTGTAAAACGAGGAGCAGACAGATGCCCGCAGCAGTGATCAAATTGATACACTGCTGCGGGCATTCTTCCATCACTTGGTTTTGGGCTAAAGCGACAGTATGAAAGGGTAAAGTTTTATAATAAATATAACACGATCATCCGAGTAGATTACATTTGGCAGAAGGGAGCTGGAGATATGCAGAATATGTTGCGTACAATACCAGCGGTAGATCAAATATTGTCAGAAGCGCAAGCCGACCCCGGATTATCCGCCTATCCACGGCCAATTCTCGTCGAAGCAATTCGAACAGCGGTTCAGGCGATCCGTATGGAAATGCTGGCAGGTCACAGCGCAGATATTGCTGTACCCAGCTTACTATATGCCGTAAAAAAAATATTATTGCAACAAACGACCATGAATCTGAAGCGGATAATCAATGCAACTGGAGTGATCATCCACACCAATTTAGGTCGGGCGCCGTTCAGCTTACGGGCTAAAGCGGCAGTAGACGGGGTTTTAGAAGGGTATAGCACAGTGGAATTTGATTTGCAGCATGGTGTTCGCGGCGAACGCAACAGTCTGGTAGAATCAAAGCTTTGTGCGTTAACCGGAGCAGAAGCGGCTCTTGTCGTAAATAATAATGCCGCTGCGGTAATGTTAGTATTGTCTTCTTTGGCGAAAGAACAAGAAGTGATTATTAGCCGGGGACAGTTAGTAGAAATTGGAGGATCTTTTCGCATTCCGGAGGTGCTGCGCCAGAGCGGCGCAAGATTAGTGGAAGTTGGCACTACCAATAGAACAAATTTGGCAGATTATGAACAAGCGATATCCGGACAAACAGCAGCAATCATGAAAGTGCACACGAGCAATTACCGGATCATAGGTTTTGTTTCACAACCAGAGGAAAAACAACTCACTGACTTGGCCAGACAGCATGGAATTGTGAGCATCAACGACTTGGGAAGCGGAACGCTATTGCCAATGAATGTAAACGGATATCAAGAAAAAACGGTTCAAGAAGCAGTAAAAGAGGGATTTGACATCGTTACTTTTAGTGGTGATAAACTGCTTGGCGGCGGACAAGCCGGCATTATTGTCGGCAAGGAAAAATACTTGAAAAAAATGAAAGCGAACCATCTTTTGCGGGCATTGCGCATGGACAAACTTTGTTTAGCCGCCTTAGAGGGAACATTATTGGATTATTTAATCGGTTTTCCCGCAATCGATATCCCCGTACAAGCAATGCTGCGCCGTGAGACAGAGGAATTACGGCAACAGGCGATGGATTTTGCAAAGCGGCTTGCGCCGTTAATTGAACTTGGCTGGAAAGTGGACACTATTGAACTCGAATCATGGACTGGAGGCGGGGCGTTCCCCGCAGTGGAGCTACGAAGCTATGGACTTCGTCTTTGTGCAATACAGGTTGGGTTAAGCGCAAGCCAGCTGGAAAAATATTTCCGAAATTGGACGATACCGATTATTGCTCGCGTTCACAATGATGAGGTAGTGATTGATGTACGATGCTTACTTGACAGTGATGAAGAAGAAATTATTGCTGCCTGTCAGCAAGCGGGAAAGGAAATGAACAAATGAAACATGTCATTATTGGAACGGCAGGACATGTCGATCATGGGAAAACAGCATTAATTTATGCACTAACAGGCACAGATACAGATCGCTTAAAGGAAGAAAAACGACGGGGTATTTCTATCGATCTGGGTTTCGCTGCATTCGAATTGGCTGAAGATATAAAAGCAGGATTTGTGGATGTGCCGGGGCATGAACGGTTCTTAAAAAATATGTTGGCCGGAACAGGCGGCATTGACGCAGCGGTATTGGTTATAGCAGCTGATGAGAGTGTGATGCCACAGACCAGGGAGCACTTAGCAATGTTGCAATTATACGGAGTTCAGCATGGGATCGTTGTTATCAATAAAATAGACAAGGTTGACAGCGAGTGGCTGGATTTAGTTGAGGAAGAGATTCGAGCGCTATTGCGGGATACTTTTTTAGCGACAGCGCCGCTGTGCAGAGTCTCTGCGCTTACTGGCGTTGGGTTGGAACAATTTCACAGAGAACTGGTAAGTATGGCGCGGATCATTCCGGCGAGGGACACGGCAGCGCCGTTTCGGATGTGGATCGATCGGGTTTTTGTTTCGAAAGGGCACGGAGTCATTGCAACTGGTTCTGTGTTGAGTGGAACAGCGATGAGTGGAGACACGCTAAAATTATTGCCGTCCGAAACGGTGTTTCGCGTCCGTGGACTGGAGGTACATGGCGTGAAGACCGATTCCGTCTGTGCCGGGCAAAGAGCGGCCATCAACCTCTCTGGGCCAGAAATTAAGACGATCAATAGGGGAATGGTGTTAACTGCAAAAGAGTATGGTCAAGTCAGTGCGAACTGGGATGCGGAAGCAAAGTGGTATCAGGATCTTCCGACCGCCGGCTTGCGGATACGATTACATATAGGAACCGCTGAGTATATTGGCCGAATTCATCATTATAAAGATGCACCGGAAAATATCATCCGGCTGCTTCTGGAAAAACCACTGGGCGCGGCAGCCGGAGATCGGGGCATTATCCGCTTGTATTCGCCGCAGATTCTGATAGGGGCCGTTTCATTGATTTCTCCCGGAGGCAGAGCAAGGAGATTGCCGCAATGTACTCATGAATTGGCTCAAGCGCAATCCGCACGTGACTTGTCGCAAATTGTAAGGTTGCTGCCGGCTCGCGAAGAGCGATTATTATTAAAGGGTGAAATAAGATGCATGGCAGGCTATTTTTCGCCAGAGAAAGTAGACGTTGATTTGCAAAAGGCCGTAGAGACAGATTGGCTGCTGACGATAGGTGATTATTACTGTGCAACGACAGTGGCAGACCGACTGATACAAACTATGCAAAAATTAATAGGGGAGTATCATCGGCGCCAACCGTATCGAGCGGGAATTCCCCGGGAAATATTGAGACAAAAATTGCGGTTATCCGAAAGAGAATTTGAAGCATTCATCCATCTGTGGAAAGGCAAAGAGCAGATACAATTGGATGGAGCGGAAATAGCTTTGATTGAGCATGCGGAAAAATACAATACTTGGCGGCGAAAAATCGAGGTGCAAATGGAAACGGTATTGTCAGAAACGGATGTAACAACGATAACAATAGAGCTGTTGGCAGAAAAATTAATAGTGCCAAAAGAAGACGTTTGCGCAGCATACGAGGCGTTATTGTCGGCGGGGACATTGGTTCGTGTTGGCGATATTATTGTATACAGAAAAACAATTCAATACATTGCGAAAATTATACACCAACACTTTGCCGAAAAACCAACCTTAACAGTCGCAGAATTCCGTGACAAACTTAACACTTCTCGCAAAACAGCCATGACATTTCTAGAATACTTTGATATGCATAAATATACAATTAGGGAAGGTGACACTCGCCGTAAAGGCAGGGAAGTAAAACATTTATCAGAATAAACTTTCTTTTAATATTCATATTGACAGTATAAGCTTTCGTTTTTATAATAAAGTACAGTGACTTTATGTAATTAAAAGTCTACTGGAAAAAGACATGTGTATGTGGGAGAGTGCCTAGGGTTCCGTACGTAAGTAGTCTGGACCGAGCGGCACTGGTGCAAAGTCGCACAGCACCACACCGTGGGTATAAAAAACCCTAGCGGAAGATCCCGGTTACAATACCTGGTCTTTTCACTAAGGTTTTTTCTTTTTAGTATGAAAAAAAGGTGGGATGAAAATGTGCAGAATTGGTGCGATTAAAAGTAAAACGCCCTTTTTCCCTTCAAAAGCATTGTATTTAATGCTTCCGCAGCAAGAAGGACACGACAATTCAGGCTTTGCAATGGTGATGCAGGATTTATACGGCGAATTTGCCGAGTATAAAGATAAACCGCTATTGTCCTTGGCGTGTACGCAAAAAGGCGCTAAACTTGTGGAAGACTATATGGAAAACAATAGTTTTGTTCAAGTCCATGAATGGATACCGAAAGTAAACAAGCAACCGGGGTTGGACATAAAAGCAATGCCCTATTACATCTTCCGCAATTATGATTATCCGGATTATTTGGCAAAAGCGTCCAAAGAAGCAAAGGAAGAGTTGCTGTTGTCGACCCGACTGGCTATTCGTGAATTATTGGAAAAAAATGATCAGGGGTATGCGTTTTCCTTTTGGCCGGATGTGTTGACACTGAAAGAAATCGGCGATCCTCGCGACATAGCTACATATTTTGGATTATGGAACGACAGCGGTGAATTGTTGGCCAAAAACATTGTTGTCCAATGCAGACAAAATACAAACTATGAAATAGTTCGCTATGCTGCTCACCCGTTCTTTATCCAAGGTTATACCTTATGTGCAAACGGGGAAAATACTTTTTATACAAAAAACAAAGAGTTCCAAAAATCCTTAAATAAAGGGTATATTGGCTTTGAATCTGATTCGCAAAACTTCCTATATACTTTGCATTATGTGCTGCATGAGTTAAAGTGGCCAATTAAGTACTATAAGCATGTCATTACGCCTCTTCAATTTGAAGAATTGGAAAATCGGCCGGATCAGGCTGCATTGCAAGCCATCCGCCAATCGTTGGGGCACTTGGAGATCAATGGCCCAAATACAATTATCGGAATGTTGCCGGATAATAGCATGATGACCTGCTGCGATTCGAAGAAATTGCGGCCGGTAGTCGTTGGCGGCGATGAAGAAACAATTGCGATTTCATCTGAAGTCTGTGGACTCAACGTTATTCTTCCTGATCGGGATAAGACCAAAGATATATACCCCAACGAGCGAGAAGTAGTGGTCATCAATGAGGAATTGGAGGTGCAACGATGGAAACAATGAGAACCCAAGAAGTAACCGTGAACGATTTGCCGTGGAAAATTGAACACAGCACCATTCGTTGCACAATGTGCGGCAGTTGCGTTGCTGCCTGTACTTTTAATGCGATTGAAGCAAAAATGGAACGTCGTTCTGTTACGATATCCACGGGCCATCAACCGGAACCTATGCAGCAGCACAAGGCAATACCGGTCATCCTGCAAAAAAATAGCATAGCGCATGCTTGTGTTGGCTGCGGGATGTGCGAAAAAATATGTCCGAACAAGGCAATTAAGCCTGTTCGTAACCTTGATAGCCGGTACAATGTATTGGCCCGGTCCGGAGGAACGACCATTAAACGGGGCGGCCGGAATAATCTGATCCAGGAGAGGACGCTCGATAAAATTGTAGTGGGCCGGATTTCTCAAATGACGGACCCGTCACTTGATGCCGAGCGGCATGTTTTTGACATTTTAGCGCCGTTTGGAAGAGTGTTGCCGGCAAATAAACTGCCTTTTGCGCAAGAAAATGGCGAATTGCGTTTGACAGCACAAACTCCGCCAGTCAATTGGATTTATCCGTTGATCTTCAGTGATATGTCTATCGGCGCGTTATCGACAAGGGCGTGGGAAGCAATTGCATTAGCAGTTGGTTATTTGAATGAAAAACATCATCTGCCGGTACGGATGAGTTCCGGTGAAGGCGGTATGCCGGTTAATTTGATGAAATCGGATTTTCTGAAATATACAATGATCCAGATTGCATCCGGACATTTTGGCTGGAACCGAATCGTTCGAGCCATGCCGCATATGAACGTCGATCCGGCAGGGATTATCATTAAGATTGGTCAAGGAGCAAAGCCTGGAGACGGCGGACTATTGCCGGCTGCGAAAGTAGCGGAACATGTTCAAGCGATCCGGGGCGTACCGAAGGCTGACTTAATGTCGCCGCCTAACCACCAGGGCCTCTATTCCATAGAAGAATCTGTACAGAAGATGTTCATGTCCATGAACGCCGCCTTCAAGTTTCGTGTGCCTGTGGCTATTAAATGCGCTGCATCAGCTACTTCGGTATCCGTGTATAATAACTTGCTGCGCGACCCCTACTTGATTTGCGGTGGATTCTTTATTGATGGTATTCAAGGGGGGACAGGAGCGGCAAATGAAGTCTCTCTTGACCACACTGGCCATCCGATCGTTTCTAAAACTCGTGAATGCTATTTAGCGGCTGTTAAACAAGGGCTTCAGGGTCAAATTCCGTTATGGGCCGGCGGGGGCGTTGGCTTGACGGGCAATGCCGCTGCGGATGCATTTAAAATGATCTGTCTGGGCGCAAATGGCGTATTTCTTGGCAAACTTCTTATCCAGTTGTGTGGCTGCGTTGGTAATGAACATGGACGCTGCAATGCTTGTAGTACAGGGCATTGTCCTACGGGGATCTGCACGCAAGACCCACGCTTGGTAAAACGCCTGGATATTGATAAGGCAGCTCAAAATATTGTCGATTACACCCTGGCGTTCGATATGGAAATGCGAAAATTAATGGCGCCGGTTGGCAATAGCACATTGCCGGTTGGCCGGTCTGATGCACTGGTTACGACTGATCGGGCGATTGCAGAAAAATTGGGCATCCAATATGCCTGTTAGGAGGGAAGCGAAATGAAAAAGATTATTACTTTTAATGATCACAACCGAATGTCAACGCAGGATTTGCTGCAAGAGATTAATGAAGCGTTAGCTGGCGGCGAAACCGAATTTCAGATAGAAGCTTCCGGACAGCATGATATTGGCGGCCCACTATGGCACCCGGAAGGAAAACCGTTAAAATTTGTGGTAACGAACCCAGGCCAACGGGTTGGCTCAATGTGTTTGCCAGGAACAGAAATTATCGTTGATGGTCCGGCACCGGCCGATGTGGGCTGGTTGAATGCAGGCGGAAAAATTGTTGTCCTCGGTGATGGCGGCGATACGACAGCGCATTGTGCCGCATCAGGAACGATTTACGTCGGTGGACGGGCCGGAACTCGCTCCGGATCGATGATGAAGCATGATCCGTTATACGAAAAGCCGGAATTTTGGGTGCTTAAAAACTGCGGCAGTTTCTCGTTTGAATTTATGTCCGGCGGGATTGCTGTAGTTTGCGGGGTTGACAGTGAGCAATTCGAGTCCATCCTCGGATCACGGTCTTGCGTAGGTATGGTCGGCGGAACGTTATATTTCCGGGGACCCGTGAGCGGCATCTCTTTAAAAGACGTAAAAGTAGGGCCGTTGGAAGAACGTGATATTGCTTATTTAGACGGAAAAATGGATGATTTCCTGGGATCAATTCAACGTCCCGAATTGAGGAAAGAATTATCCAATTGGAGTGATTGGAAGAAAGTAGCGCCGTTAACATACGATGAGCGTCCTAAAAAGGCGAATACGGATACATGGTCCTTCCGGACGAATGAGTGGGTTAAAAACGGAATTTTTGGCGATGTTTGCAATGATGATTTTGCTGTGTATGGCTTAGTATCAACAGGGACATATCGGCAGAGGGTTCCTCTCTGGGAAAATGCCCGTTATGCGGCGCCGTGTGAGTTTAATTGTCCGGCATCGATCCCTTCACAGCAGCGCTTTAATTTTCTCCGGGAAGGAAAAATTGACGAAGCATACCGGATGGTATTGGAATACACTCCCTTCCCTGGATCGGTTTGCGGTGCAGTTTGCCCGAATTTGTGCATGGATGAATGTTCGAGGGGCAAGATTGACATTTCTGCCCAAATTGGCAAGTTAGGCCTGTATTCAATTGATTCAGCCTTGCCGGGACCGGAGTCAAAAACGGGGAAAAAGGTAGCGGTCATCGGTGGCGGTCCGGCCGGGCTGACAGCAGCTTGGCAGCTGGCTCGCCTTGGTCACGAAGTGTCTGTCTATGAAGCGGACGCAAAAATGGGTGGTAAATTGGAGCAGGTTATCCCTCGCGGACGATTGCCTCACACCACTCTTGAAAAAGAATTGCAGCGGATTGCCGATATGGGAGTGCAATTTTTCCCGAACACAAAAGTGGATGCCCCTAAATTCGCTGAATTGCGAAACAGCTACGATGCAGTCGTGGTAACAACCGGCGCTCATGTTCCGCGGATCATTCCGGTTCCGGGTAAAGAGAGAATAGTGCCCGGGCTGGAGTTTTTAAAAGCGATCAATCGCGGCGAAAAACCTGCTATTGGGCGGAGAGTCATTGTTATCGGCTGCGGAAACTCCGGTATGGACGTTGCAGTTGGAGCATACCAACTGGGTGCAGAACAGGTAACTTGTATAGATGTTCAGCAACCGGCAGCGTTTGAAAAAGAAATTGCTCACGTCGAAGAACTCGGCGGGGTATTGCAATGGCCGGTGTTTACCAAAGAAATTACGCCGGAGGGGATTATTACCCAGAACGGGGATTTGATCAAAGGCGACATGGTCATCATCGCGATTGGCGAGAGTCCGGAGCTGGACTATTTGCCGGCTGACCTGAAACTATTCAGAGGCTGTCTGGTGACGGGCAGCGACTATCAGATTGGTGAAGGATTGTTTACTGCCGGTGATACAATAAAACCGGGACGGATGGTTGACGCGATCGGTGCAGGGCGCCAAGCCGCCTTGTCCGCAGATGCTTATTTGCGCGGTGAAGAGTTTACCGGCGAAAGCAAAACAAAAATTCCGGCTGAACGATTGTCAACGGCATATTTTAAAAAATGTCATACCTGTGATGTGCCTGAAGCTAAGGAAGATTATTTGCGCTGTATCAGCTGCGGAACTTGCCGTGATTGCCATATGTGCATGAAATCTTGCCCGGAAAATGCGATTGAGCGAAAGACGTTGGATGATGGTGGATATGAATACGTTTCCGATCCGCAAAAATGTATCGGGTGTGGGATTTGTGCAGGAGTTTGTCCTTGCGGAATTTGGACATTGCGGGAAAATGCCGAACCGATTGCAATGTATAAGACCTGATATAAAAAAATACAAATATACAAAACCCGTTCCAGAAAATGGAGCGGGTTTTGTATATTTTTTTACCAATAAAGAATGAAAGAAAAAACATTTGTCCTTTGTAGCTAGACGTTTTCATATCTATTTCCAAATGTGTTTTTGAACAGGACAGATGACGATAAAAATACCAAATACTATTGACATGGCAGATTAGATCCACATATAATAATAGCCAGAAAGAAATTCGTGCCATATGGAAAAAATTCCAAAAAAGGTGTCGTTTGGGAAGGGGGATTGTGATTATTCCTTTTTACAAATTGTAATTGTGCAAAAAAGATAATTTAAGAAATAGTGATAAAGCAAAATGAACAAAATAAGGGAGGACCAGTTATGTCAAAAAAATGGCTGTCTTTAATCAGTATGGTATTGGCTATCGGTATGGTTGCTGTTTTGGCTGTTGGATGCGGTGGACCTGCTAAAACAGATTCTACAGAGATAAAGATCGGCGGCGATTTTGAAATTACCGGTGGTGTTGCAAATTTTGGAAAATCGACTGTAAACGGAATTCAATTAGCATTTAAAGAAGTCAATGCAAAGGGCGGCATACTTGGCAAAAAAATTGTTCTTGTTTTAGCGGACAACAAATCAGAACCGTCTGAAGCCGCAAATGCGATTACCAAATTAATCACCCAAGACAAAGTAGTTACAGTGCTTGGTCCGGTAGCAAGTTCGAATGTTTTGGCAGCTTCGCAGATTGCCATTGACAATAAAATTCCTCTTTTAACGGCGACAGCTACGGCATCAAAAGTTACTGTAGGCGATGACGGAAAAGTTAAAGATTATATTTTCCGGGCTTGCTTCATTGATCCGTTCCAAGGCGAAGTTATGGCGAATTTTGCTGCGAAATCCTTAAAAGTCAAAACGGCGGCAATTTATGTTGACAATGCTTCCGATTATTCGAAAGGGTTAGCACAAGTTTTTGAAGAAAAATTCATCAAGAATGGCGGACAAATCGTTGCCAGGGAAGCATTCCTGGCCAAGGATACCGATTTTAAATCAGCATTAACAAAGATGAAAGCTTCTAATCCGGACGTTATTTTCATTCCGGCATATTATCAAGAAGTGGGCTTGATTGTAAAACAAGCGCGCGAACTTGGGATGAACACTCCGATGATTGGTACGGATGGCTGGGATTCACCCAAAGTCGTTGAGATTGCCGGGGCGGCAGCGTTGAATAATACGTTTTTTAGCAATCATTATTCACCTGAAGACAAAGATCCGCATGTTACTTCTTTTGTGGAAGCGTATAAGAAAGAATATGGCCAAGTTCCTGATGCTTTGGCAGCGCTGGGCTATGATGCGGCGCTTATGCTGATTGATGCGATCAAACGCGCTAATAGCGCAGAACCAGCCAAAATCAAAGATGCGCTGGCACAAACAAAAAACTTGCAGGTCAGCACAGGGATTTTAACTTTGGATGCCAGCCACAACCCGGTTAAGAGTGCAGTTGTTATTGAACTTAAAGACGGAAAACAAACATTCAAAGAAAAAATCAACCCTTAATCTACGACAACGAGGTCCGGGGATAAGGCATAAGTCTTATCCCTTTTTCCCTGTTTATATACATATGAGAAGGATTATGAAGGAGGTGGGGCGCATGGACTCTTCATCATTTTTAATGCAATTTGCTCAACAACTGATTAACGGAGTGTCACTAGGCAGCATATATGCGCTCATTGCGTTAGGGTATACGATGGTATACGGGACCATCAAGCTGATCAACTTTGCGCATGGTGATGTGTATATGGTGGGAGCTTATATCGGTTTTTTTGCTACAACGGTGTTGGGACTGGGTTTTCTTCCGGCTCTGTTGCTGGCCATGGTGGGAGCAGGAATCCTGGGGATGTTTATTGAAAGGGCAGCTTACCGGCCGCTGCGGAATGCTCCGAAAATTGCGGTGCTGATTACCGCGATTGGTGTTTCGCTGTTTTTGGAGTATGGAAGTATGTTACTGGTTACACCGCAGCCGCGAACGTTTCCGGCAGTGCTGTCTTCTACCCCAATCCATATTGGCGGATTGATCATCAATAGCCAGCAAGTATTAATTTTAGGAGTATCGCTGTTCCTGATGGTTGTGCTTACTTACGTTGTCAATTATACCAAGCTGGGCAAAGCCATGCGGGCAGTATCCTTTGACACGGATACGGCCCGGTTAATGGGGATTGATGTCGACAAAGTGATATCCTATACCTTTGCGGTCGGATCGGCTCTGGCTGCCGCGGCAGGCGTCTTGGTCGGCGTGTATTATAATTCGATTGACCCGTTAATGGGCATTATGCCGGGCTTGAAGGCTTTTGTCGCGGCGGTTCTAGGAGGTATTGGCGTTATCCCGGGAGCCATGCTTGGCGGAGTTCTTATGGGCGTCATTGAGGCATTGGTCAGCGGATTCATTTCTTCGACTTTTCGCGATGCCGCAGCCTTTGGGATATTGATTATTATTTTGCTGTTCAAGCCGGCCGGGTTGCTGGGAAAAAATATACGAGAGAAAGTGTAGGTGACAGATATGCGTGTAAAAGCAAAGAGAGACTTGCTGTCACTGGGCGCATGCCTGCTCTTGTATGCGATTATTCAGCTGCTGATTGAGGTAGATGTGATTGGCCAATTTTGGGTGCTGAATATTGTTTTGATCGGGATCAATATCATCTTGGGAGTTAGCCTGAACCTAATCAATGGGTTTACAGGCCAATTTTCCATCGGACATGCCGGCTTTATGGCGGTAGGCGCTTACGTTGGCGCTGTCATGACGGTTAAGCTGCACTTGCCGTTTATCGTGGCGATTTTGGCCGGGGCCGCCGGTGCTGGTATCCTTGGCTTTGCGATTGGCTTGCCTACGCTGCGCTTGAGCGGTGACTACTTGGCGATTGCAACGTTGGGACTCGGAGAAATTATCCGCATCACCATTCTCAATATTCCTTATGTGGGTGGTGCTTCCGGATTAATGGGAATACCCCGCTTAACCAATTTCACATGGGTATTTTTTGCTACCGTATTTACTGTGTTTTTCATTAAGAATTTTATTAATTCATCGCACGGCAGGGCATGCATATCAGTACGTGAAAATGAGATTGCTGCAGAAGCGATGGGCGTGGATACGACAAAATATAAGGTTATGGCGTTTACAATCGGCGCAGCGTTTGCTGGTGTAGCAGGCGCTTTATTCGCTCATTATTTTTACATCGTTCACCCTGCATCTTTCACGTTTATGAAGTCGTTTGACTTGCTGACGATTGTTGTTCTTGGCGGATTGGGCAGCATTACCGGTTCAATTACCGCTGCGATATTGTTAACCTTTGTTTCCGCGGCACTGGCCGGCTATCCGGAAATGCGGATGGTTATTTATTCTTTAATGTTGATTGGACTGATGTTGTTCCGGCCGCAAGGTTTGTTTGGCAACAAAGAAATCAGCCTGAAATTCTTTAATCGCCTGAAGGGAGGCTCGCCACGTGACGCTGCTTAAAACATCAAAACTGGGGATCATGTTTGGCGGATTACGAGCCGTCTCCAATTTAAACCTGGAGATTTCTTCCGGAGAATTGGTTGGCTTGATTGGGCCGAATGGCGCAGGGAAGACAACCGCATTTAATTTATTGACGGGCGTGTATCAGCCGACGGAAGGAACAATTGAATTTGACGGCGACAGTATTGTCGGACTGAAACCATATCAGGTTACGCAGCGGGGGATTGCCCGTACGTTTCAGAATATCCGGTTGTTTTCCGATTTGAGCGTGCTTGATAATGTTAAGATTGCCTATCATTTTCATGTGAAATACGGCCTTTTGGAAACGGTCGTGCGAATGGGCCGGTATTATCCGGAAGAAGAAGAGTTGGAACATAAGGCGATTCAATTCTTAAAAATTTTTAATTTAGACGGCAAGAAAGACGAGATTGCTAAAAATTTGCCGTATGGAGAACAGCGCCGGCTGGAAATCGCACGTGCGTTAGCGGCACAGCCCAAACTCCTGCTTCTTGATGAGCCGGCAGCTGGAATGAATCCACAGGAAACTCATCAACTGATGGAGATGATCCGCTGGATACGGAAAGAATTTGACTTGACAATTCTCTTGATTGAACACGATATGAGCTTGGTTATGGGAGTTTGCGAACGGATTTATGTGCTTGACTACGGAATGGTTATCGCCACCGGTACTCCTCAGGAAATTAAAAACAATCCGAAAGTTATTGAAGCGTATCTTGGGGAGGAGGTGCAGTAATGTTATTAGTGGAAAATATTAATGTGTATTATGGAGCAATCCACGCACTGAAAGGCGTCAGCGTAGAGGTGAAAGAAGGAGAAATCGTAACGCTGATCGGTGCCAACGGAGCAGGAAAAAGCACCACATTGCGCACAATCTCCGGAATGTTAAAGCCTAAAACCGGGAAAATTTTATTTGAAGGACAGGATATAGCCGGGATGGCAGCGCAGAATATTGTCAAACTTGGCCTTTCGCAGGTTCCGGAAGGACGACGGATTTTCGCAAATATGTCTGTGCTGGAAAATCTTGAGTTAGGCGCTTATATTCGCAATGACTCAAAAGAGATAAAAGAAGATTTAGAGAAAATTTTCAAGCGGTTTCCGCGGTTGGCAGAAAGAAAAACCCAAATGGCCGGAACGTTAAGCGGCGGGGAGCAGCAGATGCTGGCCATGGGGCGCGCGATGATGAGCCGTCCCCGGATATTATTGCTGGATGAACCTTCTATGGGGTTGGCTCCTTTGTTGGTAAAGGAGATATTTTCGATTATTCAAGATATTAATGCAACGGGAACAACGATTTTATTAGTTGAGCAAAACGCACACATGGCGCTATCGATTGCGCATAAGGCATATGTGCTTGAAACCGGCCGCATTTCGTTGTCCGGAACCGCGAAAGAGTTAGCTGCAAGCGAGGAAGTGCGGAAAGCATATCTGGGAGCCTAAGATCATGCGGCGGACAATCGCTCACAGGCTGTTAACGAAAAGAAAATGAGCAGAAAATAAGACGAGAGGGAGTGACAGTGCATGTTTGTGAAAACACGGATGACCGCTAACCCAGTCACCATTAAATCGACGGCGACAATAGCCGATGCTTCGGAAATTATGCGTGCGAATAAATTCCGCCGTCTGCCGATCGTTGATGATGGCCGTCTAGTCGGGATTGTAACCGACCGTGACTTGAGAGAAGTCTCTGCATCGCCGGCTACGACACTTTCTATTTTTGAATTGAATTATTTGCTGGCCAAAATGAAAGTGAAGGATATCATGAAACGCAATGTAATCACTATTTCTGCAGAGGCGACAATTGAAGAAGCTGCTTTAAGCATGTATAATAACCGGATTGGCGGTTTGGTTGTTGTTGATGATCAGGGCAAAGTCACGGGGGTCTTAACAGAAACAGATATTTTTAAATCTTTTGTCGATGTGATGGGTTTAACGGAAGGCCGGACCCGCTTGACCATTGAAGTGCAGGAAGATCAAATTGGCGTTTTACATGAAATAACCGGCGTTTTCAAAGACTTGGGAATCAATATATGCAGTTTGGCAAGTTATACGCAACCGGATGGGAAATTTGAAATCATTATTCGTGCGGTCGTGAATGATGTGCCGGCCCTGACGGATCGTTTGGCGGCAAAAGGTTATCCAGTGCAGCATGTAGCGCAAATCGGCAAATAACAATGAATATGCAATAAAACCCTTGTGCGGCAAACGAACACTATGCTAAGATAGTACCATGGACCAGGCGGCTGAAGTATTTCAGCGCAGCCGGATAAAACCGCAGAGTGCTAAACCTGCGAGACCGTAAAAGGCCGCGCAGGTTTTTTCATGTACAAAGAAGGAGTTAACAATGGATCAGACAGTGAATGGCAAAAAACAAAAAACAGCAAGATTATCTGTTATTTCCAACAGCTTTCTGATTATCATAAAACTGGTTGTCGGCTTTTACAGCGGGGCAGTCAGCATTATTTCCGAAGCAGCACACTCCGGAGTCGATTTGATTGCTGCCTTGGTAGCGTTTTATGCCGTGCGTAAATCTGGAAAACCCCCGGATAATAATCACGATTACGGGCATGGAAAAATTGAAAATTTATCGGGAGCGATCGAAGCCGTTCTTATTATTATTGCTGCGCTTTGGATTGTATATGAGGCAATTCAAAAAATTTCTGCAGCCGAAAAGCCGGAATATCTTGAATATGGTATTATCGTCATGCTGATTTCTATAGCAGTCAATTATTGGGTATCAGAAAAGTTGTTTTCTGTTGCTAAGGAAACCGGGTCACAAGCATTAGAAGCGGATGCCTTGCATTTGCGAGCTGACATTTGGACTTCCGCCGGTGTGTTAAGCGGATTGGCGGCAATCAAGCTAACCGGATATTATTGGCTGGATCCGGTGATCGCGATTCTGGTTGCGGGGATTGTTTTTCGGGCCGGCTATAAAATGACGAGAAAAAGTTTTTTGGAATTGACCGATATTAGTTTGCCGGATTCAGAGGCTGAGAAAATTGCCGGGATTGTTGACGCCCATGTTGAAGTGATTGCGTTTCATCGTCTGCGAACCCGCCGGTCAGGCAGTTATCGACTGATAGACATGCATGTGGTATTAGACAAAAATATGCACCTGGATAAGGCGCATTCCGTGTGCGATTCCATTGAAATTGAGATAGAGCAAAGCCTTGGTCATTGTGATGTAGTCATTCATTTAGAACCATGCAATGCGCATTGTCAAGGAGAAGCTTGCCAATTGTTTGTCAGCGAAGAAAAGGACGAAGAAACTCAAATAAAATGCACTCGCTAACCAGTTATTACAGAAATCGAATGTTATAGGGCATCCCTTTTCAGTGGAGACGAGGTTTAAAATCTGCTGAGGAAGGGAAAAGAGGATTTTGAATTCCGTAAGTATAATATACAGATGCATAGATATATTGAATAGCAGTATTAAAAATTGCTTGCAAGAAAGGGGGATTGAAGCATGGTGAAATTGACGCAGTACACCAAAAGCGGCGGTTGAGCGGCTAAAATCGGGCCAGGGGCCCTGGCACACGTGTTGTGCCAATTGACACCACAGAATGATCCCCGCTTACTGGTCGGGCTCGGCACCTCAGACGATGCAGGGGTTTACAAATTGAATGATACGACGGCGTTAATTCAAACAGTTGATTTTTTTACGCCGATTGTGGATGATCCATACCTATTTGGGCAAATTGCCGCTGCGAATAGTTTAAGCGATGTATACGCGATGGGCGGAGTGCCATTAACGGCCATGAACATCGTCGGATTTCCAATCGGAGTTCTTGACAAGGAAGTCCTCCTGGCGATTCTTCAAGGAGGGCAGAGCAAGGTAAATGAGGCGGGAGCGCTGATTGTTGGCGGGCATACGATTGATGATCCAGAGCCCAAATATGGATTAAGCGTTACCGGAACGGTTCATCCGGATAAAGTGTTAACGAATGCCGGTGCAAAACCGGGAGACCGTTTGATTTTGACAAAACCGCTTGGTACAGGTATTTTGGCAACGGCAGCCCGGGCGGAGATGTTTCCGGGCGGCGTCTGTGCTGCTATGGCAAGCATGGCGATGTTAAACCGCCTGGCGGCTGAAACGGCAACCGCGTTTTCTGTCCATGCCTGCACGGACATCACCGGGTTTGGTCTGTTGGGGCATCTATATGAAATGACATCTGCCAGCCAAGTCCAGGCAGAAATTGATTCTCAGGCGTTGCCATTATTGCCGGAGGCCTTGGCAGCGGCCGCATACGGTCTGGTTCCAGTCGGTGCTTATACCAATCGAGCCTATTTGAAACAGGTGACCTTTGCAGCTAATGTGCCGGAAGCACTACGCGATGTTGCTTTTGATCCACAGACTTCCGGCGGACTTTTGTACAGCTTGGCGGAACAAGAAGCGGAAAAATTATTGGCTTCTCTATGGGCGGCAGGATTAAAGCAATCCGCAATCATTGGGAAAATTTCGGAGGAAGGAACAGGGGGAATTTATGTTTACTAATGTAGATGCCCGAGGATTATCGTGTCCACAGCCGGTTATCGCAACGAAGAAGGCGCTGGATTCGATTAATGAAGGCGTTATTGTTACTATTGTTGATAATGAAATCTCAAAAGAAAACGTGATAAAGTTTGCCACTGCAAACCAATGTGATGCAAGTTGTGAAGAGAAAAACGGCGCGTTTTATATTCGGATTACCAAAGCCAAAACGGCTGGATTGACAGTGAGTCTGCCGACGGAGGCCGTGATCAATGCACCTGCGGGAAAAGTAGTGTATTTCATCAATCAGGATGTTTTGGGCCAAGGAAGCATGGATTTAGGTGCCGTCTTGATGAAATCCTTTTTTTATACTCTGACTGAAATGGATGAGTTACCGCGCAGCATACTTTTTGTGAATTCCAGTGTTCATTTAACTGTTACGGGTTCGCCGGTACTGGAATTAATTCAAAATTTAGCAACGCGCGGGGTAACGATTTTATCCTGCGGAACATGTTTGGATTATTACAAGATCAAGGATAAGCTTGCCGTCGGCAGCGTTTCTAATATGTACACGATCGTTGCCGAAATGAATGCGGGACCTGTAGTTACGCTGTAAAAAAACCAGCATTGCCAGGGTAATAATGACATAAAAAACAAGGAGATTATGATGTTTGGCATGAGCGACCTTCTGACAACTGCTTTTCTTCTTGAAGCAGGTAAAAAAATTATAAAACTTGGCGTAATTATCGTTGGCGCTGAATTAGCATTGCATTTTTCGCGCCTCTTGATCGAACGCTTTTTCTTCTCAACGACAGGGGCTCGTGCTTTCTACTTTGAAGAGAAGCGGGCCAATACGCTTAGCAGCTTACTGAAAAATATCATTCGCTATGCCCTCTATTTCATGGTCTTAGTCATGATTTTGCAGGAATTTTCGATTGATACCACGTCCATCATCGCTGGGGCCGGGGTGATCGGGCTGGCTCTCGGCGTGGGCGCGCAAAGTTTGATAAAAGATGTGATCACTGGGTTTTTTATCATTTTTGAGGATCAATACGCTGTTGGAGATTATATTGTTGCCGGTGACATGGCAGGAACGGTGGAAGACATGGGTCTTCGGATCACGAAGCTGAGAGACGGCAACGGAGTTCTCCATATTATTCCTAATGGAGCTATTTCTCGCCTGAGCAACTACACTCGAGGACATATGCAAGCTGTGATCAATGTACCGGTTCCTTATGAGGCCGATATCGGCAAGGTATTTAGCGTTTTGGAAAGAGCGTGCCGGGAAATTGGCGCTGAATATCCGGAAGTGATTGATATTCCGAAAGTCCTTGGGGTAGTGGATTTTCATAATGGAGAAGTGATTATTCGACTGATCGCCAAGACTCGGGCTTTGGAGCAAGTAAAAGTGGAAACAGCATTGCGTCGCCGGATCAAGGTTCTGTTTGATGCTGAAAATATTCCTCAGTCAACAATAGCGCGGCCGACTGGTTACCAGTCGCCAAACGTGCAGGAATAATTGCTTAGGAAGAGTCTCATAAGGGAGGCAAAAATATGCTGGTTTGTTCAGTCGGTGATATCGTAAAAATGAAAAAAACACATCCCTGCGGCTCTGATCGGTGGGAAATTACCCGTACGGGAATGGATTTTGGCTTGAAATGCTTGGGCTGTGGGCGACGGGTAATGATTCCAAGGCCCAAGTTTGAAAAAGCGGTAAAACAGGTCTTGCAATCGGCCAACGAAAACAAGGTGTGATTGACGATTTTATGCGAATACGGTATAATATAACACATAAGCACATACACAACAGGTATGGAACTGGCGGATCAGTGGAAATAACCACATGAACCATATCTGAAAAAGCCGACCGCCTGGGCATAATTTTATGACCCAGGCGGTCTTTTTACGTTTAAAAACCAACGAACACTGCCTGAGTCAAAGGACCGGATAACCGGAAAAGCAAAATGATTATGACTTGGGAGGGAAAAACACATGAGAGAATGGAAAAATTTTAGAGGCGGAGTTTGGGAGACAACAATTCAGGTGAGTGATTTTATTCAGCAGAATTATACCCCGTACACAGGTGACGATCAATTTTTAACCGGCATCAGCCCCAAAACGCAAACTCTCTGGGAACGCTGCACAGAATTACTGAGCAATGAACGTAAAAAAGGCGGCGTTTTGGCAGTTGATTTCAAGACGGTATCGTCTATTACGGCTCATCAGCCGGGCTATATTGATAAAGAACTGGAAGAAATTGTAGGATTGCAGACGGATCAACCATTAAAGCGCAGTGTTATTGTAAACGGCGGCATCCGGATGGCGGAGCAGGCTTGCCAGGCATATGGTTATGAACTTGATCCAACAATTAGCGCTATCTATCATAACCATCGAACGACGCATAATACAGCCGTATTTCATGCTTATACGGAAGAGATGAAGCAAGCCCGACGTTTGGGCATTATTACAGGTCTCCCGGACGCCTATGGGCGTGGCCGTATTATTGGAGACTATCGCCGGGTTGCACTATATGGAACAGACCGGCTGATTGTCGGAAAGCAAAATGATTTAAAAGCCTTGGCGAATAAACCGATGAGTGAAGAAGTCGTCAAGCTGCGCGAAGAAGTAGCGGCTCAAATTTCGGCGTTGGAGGATATGACCAAAATGGCGGCATCCTATGGATGTGCGATTGATCAGCCTGCTGCCGATGCACAGCAAGCGGTACAATGGGTCTACTTCGGTTATTTGGCAGCGATAAAAGAGCAAAACGGTGCGGCGATGTCCTTGGGCAGGGTCTCGACCTTCCTGGATATTTATTTGGAACGTGATTTAGCTGCCGGAAAAATTTCCGAAGAACAAGCACAGGCATTAATCGACCAACTGATCATTAAGTTGCGGCTGGCACGGCATTTAAGGACTCCTGAATACAACGAATTATATGCCGGCGACCCTTTGTGGGTCACGGAAGCAATTGGCGGGATGGGCTTGGACGGGCGTACCTTAGTGACTCGCACCTCATACCGTATCCTGCAAACCTTGTACAATTTAGGCCCTGCTCCGGAGCCGAACCTGACGGTGCTATGGTCTGTGAATTTGCCGGAACAATTCAAGCAATACTGTGCGCAAGTTTCCATCAAGACCAGTGCAATTCAATATGAAAATGACGATATTATGCGTCCGGTCTATGGAGATGATTACGCAATTGCCTGTTGCGTATCGGCCATGAAAGTCGGCAAACAGATGCAGTTTTTTGGCGCCCGGGCCAATCTTGCAAAAGCGTTGTTATTGGCAATCAACGGCGGGATCGATGAAAAAAGCGGCGAACAGCTTGGTCCCAAGATGCCGCTTCCACCAGATGGAGCACTGAACTATGAACAAGTACGCGCCAATTATTCTACGGTTATAGACTGGCTGGCGGGTTTGTATGTGAATACATTGAATTTAATTCATTTCATGCATGACAAATATGCGTACGAAAGAGCCCAAATGGCGCTCCACGATACCGAAGTCGAACGGTTAATGGCGTTTGGGGCGGCCGGATTGTCTGTAGCCGCCGATTCTCTCAGCGCGATACGTCATGCAAAAGTGAAACCCGTTCGCGACGAGCGAGGAATTGCCGTCGATTTTGCCGTAGAAGGCCAATTTCCCTGTTACGGTAACAATGATGAGCGGGTAGACGCGCTGGCCGCTGAGCTAAGCGCCGAGTTTTCCGACAAACTAAAGCAACATGCAACTTACCGCCAGGCTCGTCACACGCTGTCAATATTGACAATCACCTCGAATGTGATGTATGGCAAAAAGACCGGCGCAACCCCAGACGGTCGGGCAGCCGGTGAAGCATTTGCCCCAGGCGCCAATCCCATGCATGGGCGCGATAAGAATGGCGCATTGGCAGCGATTGCCTCCATTACCAATTTATCTTATGATGATTGCCGTGATGGGATTTCCTACACTTTTTCCATTGTGCCCGGTGCATTGGGGAAATCAAATATTGCCCGCGTTGGCAATTTGACAGCGATGCTGGATGGGTATGCAATACAGGCGGGTCACCATATCAATGTGAATGTTCTTGATCGGGCTGTGCTGAAAGATGCCATGGCTCATCCGGAAAAATACCCGCAATTGACTATTCGTGTTTCCGGCTATGCAGTTCATTTTACAAAACTGACGCCAACACAACAGGCGGAAGTGCTCAACCGGACCTTTTATCAGGCGGTGTAAATGATGCGCGGATATTATCATTCCAGAGAAACGTTCGGAACCGTTGACGGAAAAGGGATTCGGTATGTGTTATTTTTGGCAGGATGTTCTTTAAGCTGTGTTTTTTGTCATAATCCAGATACCTGGCAACGTGGCGGTAAAACCATTACGGTGGAAGAGGTCATGGCTGATGTACTGAAATACCAGCATTATTACAAAGCTTCCGGCGGCGGCATCACAGTAAGCGGCGGCGAACCGCTGCTGCAGCCGGAGTTTGTTGCCGCTCTTTTTCAGGAATGCCGGAAACAAGGGATCCACACCACGCTTGATACGGCCGGGTTTTGCCCGCAAGACAATCTTGAGCAGGTATTGCCGTACACGGATGAGGTATTGTTTTGTCTAAAAGTGATGGATGAAAAAAAGCATCGCCTGCTGACTGGCGCTGATAACCGTTGCATTCAGTCGAACCTGCGATTGGCAGCGGCGCAGGTTCCGACTGTCATACGCTATGTCGTGATTCCTGAGATCAATGACGAATCAGCGGATATTCAACAATTGGCCGCTTTTATCGTATCGCTTCCGCAGACGGTATCCGTCGAATTACTCGGATATCACATTATGGGAAAGAGAAAATGGGAGGATCTCGGAATTCCGTATCGGCTTTCGTCTGTTCCTCCCGCAAATCAAAAGCATTTGGAAGCGGTATATCATTGGCTTGCAAAGAAAGAAATCGACGTTCAACCAATGCAATAGAGAGTAACAAGAAATGGTCTTGCCGGCAAAATTGGGCGATTTCAAAGCAAAAACTACACGCCAGAGACGATATCTGTTATAATAGCTATACGTGAATTTTTCTTGAAGGTGGCGTGGATATGAGTACAAGTCTCGAAGTAGGGATTGTCGGTCTTCCGAATGTCGGTAAAAGCACACTATTTAATGCAATAACCAAGGCTGGAGCAGAAGCGGCCAATTATCCTTTTTGTACAATTGAACCCAATGTAGGCGTAGTGGAAGTTCCCGATGAACGCCTGGCTCGTTTGGCTGAAATATACAAGTCTAAAAAAATTATCCCAGCAACAATGCGGTTTGTGGATATTGCCGGGTTGGTAAAAGGCGCTTCCTGTGGAGAAGGCTTGGGCAATAAATTTTTATCCCATATTCGCGAAGTCGATGCTGTAGCACAGGTCGTTCGTTGCTTTTCAGACGAAAACGTAACTCATGTAGAAGGATCACTTGATCCGTTACGGGACATTGAGATTATCAATACGGAGCTATGCTTGGCAGATCTGGATACGTTGCAGAAACGGTTCGACCGCTTAAAAAAGATGCTGAAAGGCGGCGACAAGAAGGCGATCGAAGCGGAACTCGATCTTTTGGAAAGAATTAAAGTTTTGCTCGAACAGGCGTTGCCGGCACGGCGTGTCGAGATGACGCCGGAAGAAGCGGTATTGATCCGCGACCTTAATCTGCTAACCCTCAAGCCGGCGTTATTTATTGCTAATGTCAGCGAAGAAGAAGCGGCAGATTCTTCAGCAAATCCCCATGTTCAGGCAATCCGGGAGTATGCCGCCCAAGAGGGAGCGGAAGTGATTGTGGTCTCGGCAAAAGTAGAATCAGAGATTGCAGAGCTGACAGAAGAAGAAGCAAAAGAATTTTTACAGGAAATGGGCCTGGAAGAGTCCGGCTTGGATAAATTAATCAGGTCGAGTTTTAAACTATTAGGGTTGATGACTTTTTTGACAGCCGGGGAACAGGAAGTACGTGCATGGACAATTCGCCGGGAAACGAAGGCGCCGCAAGCAGCCGGCAAAATTCACAGCGATATTGAGCGTGGTTTTATCAGGGCTGAAATTGTTTCTTTCGCCGACTTGACTGCGTGCGGGAGCTTGAATGCAGCACGCGAAAAAGGCTTAGTCCGTCTGGAAGGCAAAGAATACATCATGCAGGATGGCGATGTGACTAATTTCCGCTTTAATGTCTAACTCGAAAAAGTTACAATAGATCAATAATTTGGTGAAAAACAATTGACAAGTGTATACTTGCGAGACTATAATTACATCATCATCAGGTAAGGTTAGGTGTTCACGATATGAATAACATCAAACAAGTTTGCCAACTGAATACAGTTTCTGTGTTTAACTTTTTTAGCCAAGGCTGGTTTTTTAGCGTTGGTTATTTTGCGTTTACATGGAAAACTGAATATGGCGCAAATTTTTTGAAGTTCCTCCGTGTGGATCCTTTAACATGATCATTACGTAATATGAATGACATACAAGGCGAGGTTCTTTGGAAAAAGAACTTCGTCTTTTCTTTTGGTCTTATAGAAAGTATAAATACTTTCTATGACATAAGCGCAACCAGCGGCGTATGCCGTCGCTAAAAGCTCGGCACAAGCCGGGTTTTCTAATATCGAAAAAAATTTTAAAGGAGGATTATTATGTTAGTCGTTATGAAACCCGGCGCGCCGCAAAGCGAGGTAGACAAAATGTATACGAGGTTGATGCAAACGGGAACGGAAGTTTCGGTCATTGAAGGAACGCAGCAGAGTGTGTTCGCGTTGGTAGGAGATACGAGCAAAATAGAGGTCGGCACTTACGCTGCAAACCAGCATGTCGAAAAAATTATGCGTGTACAGCAACCGTATAAGATGGCCAGCCGGATTTTTCAGCCCCAAGATACGGTTGTTGAAATCGGCAGCTGCAAAGTTGGCGGTGGTCACAAGGCTGTGATTGCCGGGCCCTGCTCTGTTGAAAGCATTGAGCAAATGGTTCAGACCGCGATCCTGGTGAAGCAATACGGAGCAACGATGCTGCGTGGAGGCGCATACAAGCCCCGGTCATCTCCCTATAGTTTTCAGGGAACAGGAGAAGAAGGGTTGCAAATGTTGGTGAAGGCCAGAGAAGCCACCGGCCTGCCGTTTGTTACGGAAGTGATGAGCGTGGAAACGTTTGACCTAATTGAAGATTGTGCTGACCTCATACAAATTGGAACCAGAAATATGCAAAATTTCCCACTATTAAAGCGAGCGGGCAAAAGCTCAAAGCCGATCCTTTTAAAACGCGGGATGAGTGCAACGTTGGAAGAATTTTTGATGGCGGCGGAATATATTATCGCCGGCGGAAATCGGCAAGTTATTTTGTGCGAACGCGGTATCCGGACGTTTGATAATTATACGCGCAACACGTTGGATCTTAGTGTTATCCCGGCGATCAAAGAAGTGAGCCATCTGCCGATTATTGTTGATCCAAGCCATGCATGCGGCAAATGGTCAATGGTTGAACCGCTTGCCAAAGCGGCTATGGCGGTTGGAGCCGATGGACTGATTATTGAAGTTCACCATCAGCCGGAAAAAGCGCTTTGTGACGGAGCGCAATCTCTCAAGCCAGAGAAATTCGGAAAATTGATGACTTCCGTACAGCGAATTATGGAAGCGGTATAAGTTAAAAGAAACGCACAGGCATGAGATTGGGGATATTTATGAAAATAGGATATTTAGGACCTGTTGGAACTTACAGTTATGAAGCTGCTTGCTTATATGCCGAGAGCCTGGATGGAAAATTTGATTGCGTTGCATTGCCGAACTTTCTTGCCATTATCGACGGCGTCGAAAAAAAAACGATTGATAGAGGGATTATTCCAGTGGAGAACTCGACGCATGGAGCGGTTGCAACTGCAATGGATACATTGCTTCATGTTCGCAAAAGTAAAGTTTGCGGTGAAATAACATTAAAAATTGAACATTGTTTGTTGGGGCGTGCGAAAAAGATGGAAGAGATCCGATGTGTTTATTCGCACGAACAAGCATTGGAGCAATGCAGTCAATTTTTTTACAAAACGAATCCTCACATGGAAATCATTTATTGTGCCAGTACTTCGCAAGCCTGTGCACTGGCATTGAAAAATGGCAGTGCATATGGCGCAGTAGCCAGTAAATCAGCAGCCCAGCGTTACAATCTTACTATATTAGCGCAAAAAATCCAGGACAATCCCTTCAATCAGACTCGCTTTTTAATCATCGGCGATGCATCTCCGGGAATTACGGGTTTCGATAAAACGTCGATTATTTTGGCTTTCTCCGATGACCGTCCCGGAAGCCTATACGGTGTTCTCCGCTCTTTTGCTAGCAGAGGGATTAATCTGACACGGATCGAATCCCGGCCGGCAAAACATAATGTTGGCCAGTACATCTTTTATATCGACTTTCAGGGACATCAGCACGAAGATAAGGGACATGACGTACTAATTGAGTTGGAAACACAAGTCAGCTGTCTGAAGGTGCTAGGGTCCTATCCAATGGACAATTGGCAAAAGCAAAAAACAGGAAGTGCGAATGATCGCTTGGAGAAATCCTCATTTTGAGATATAATTGGGTTATTCTGTAGTCGAATGAGGAAAACAATGATAAAAGACAACAAGAGCCTGGTATATTTTGTGATGATTTTTGTGACGTTTATCTGGGGTGTGAATATGCCGATTATGAAAATCGGATTGCTTTATCTTCCGCCCATGCCGTATAATGCTGCCAGAATGCTGTGCGCTTTGGTTGCAACACTACTGTTTACAGTCATTACGAAAAGTTATCGGCCGCTTGACCGGAAGGATATCAAAACAATTTTATTGGTCAGTATTGGCGGTTTTTTTGTCTTTCAGTTATTTCTTACCGCCGGCGTCCAAAAAACGACTGCTGGGAATGGTTCATTAATCATGGCCTTGCTGCCTGTTAGTGTGGCGATAATCAATAAGATTTGCAAAATTGAAGAGATTTCGCGGTTTGCAATGGCTGGAATTATTTGTTCTTTACTGGGTATTGTTTTAATTGTGGCGGGATCCAGCAAAGAAATCAGCTTTGCTGATGAACATATCTATGGCGCGCTTCTCCTTTTGGGGGCACAGGCAAGTTACGGATATTATACGGTTTTTTCAAAGGATTTGTTACAGAAATATTCTACTTATCAGATCACAATGTACATTGTTTTGATTTCGACGGCATTGTTTTGTCTGACGGCCTGGCCCAGCATTGCTGCAACAAGTTGGCGAGAAGTCCCATTGGCAGCTTGGGGCAGCATTCTTTATTCCGGTGTGTTTGCTCTATGCATCTGTAATTTTTTGTGGATTTGGAGCGTGGGGAAGGCAGGAAGCATAAAAGCTTCCATCTATAATAATCTTTCGCCGATATTTGCGATTATTGGCGGTTATTTGTTATTAGGCGAAACGTTTAGCTTACTCCAGTTTTTTGGCGCAGCAATTATTTTCTTAGGAATATATCTAGCCCGAAAAAAGTAAAACAAAAGCAAAACCGCGAGAGCATATCAATAGGATGCTCTCGCGGTTTTGCTTTTGTTTAGTACACCAGAAAGTATAAATTTTCCTCTACGCACAGACTGTAAGATCCCTTACGAAGGGATCAACAGTCTGTAACTCGAAATAAGTGCGACTAAACTTCAGATGGCGGTAACCATCTGAAGCAAGCCTTCTATATCTGGTGTACATAAGTGCAACCAGCGGCTTCCGCCATCGCTATAAAAGCTCGGCGCAAGCCGGGTTTTCTAATGAGAAGTATTTTGCGAATCAACGCTCTTCGCGGTCATATGGAAGACCAAGCGCTCCGGGTGCCGTTAAGCGTCCGTGCTGACGAATCATAACAAATACTAAAACCAGGATAGTAAATAAATAGGGCAGCATGTTTAAGAAAAAAGGAGAAACAGTTACGCCGGAAACCTGGAGGTGAAAGCCAAGCGCATCAATTCCGCCGAACAAATAAGAGCCGACTAATGCCCGCCAAGGGTTCCAAAGCGCAAAAATCACTAGTGCCACAGCAATCCAGCCTCGGCCTGCGGTCATGTTCTCCAACCAGCTTGGCGCATATGCCAGCGATAAATAAGCGCCGCCGACGCCGCACAGCATTCCGCCAAGGACAATGTACAAATACCGCAAGGCAAAAACGTTACTGCCAAGAGAATCTGCGGCTGCGGGATTCTCGCCCAATGCCCGCAAAAATAACCCGGGCCGTGTACGGTATAAAAACAACCAGAGAAAAACAACCAGGCCATAACTTGCATAGACTAAAATATCATGCCGGAACAATACAGGCCCTAGAACTGGAATATCCGTTAGAAAACCAAGCGGCTGGATAGTGAATGGACTGGGAACGGGGATCCCAATATACGATTTTCCCAGATAGCCGCTCAAACCAGTCCCAAACAAGGTAAGCGCCAAACCGCTGACCACTTGATTTGCCCGCAGGGTAACTGTTAATACTGCATGAATTAATGCAATTGCTCCTCCGGCAAACATTGCGGCGGCTAAGCCGAACCAACTATTGCCGGTCACTACCGCAATAATGAAACCGCTTACAGCTCCAATCAGCATGATTCCCTCTACCCCGAGGTTTAGAATTCCGGCTCGTTCTGTTAATAGTTCACCGAGCGCTGCGTACAAAATTGGTGTGCCGGCAGTGATAGCGGCAGCTAAAATAGAAATAACCAGAGTGGAGTCACTCACGATCAGAACGACCTCCTTTACAACCCGTGTAAGAAATCCGATAGCGGGTTAAAATTTCTGCTCCGATTACAAAAAACAAGATAGATCCTTGAATCATGGAAGCGACTGCAGCCGGCACACCAAGGGTCTGGACCATATAGCCCCCAACCTGTAATGCACCAAAAAGGAAAGACATAATAACGATTGCGAGAGGATTGAGTTGTCCCAACCAAGCAATGATAATTCCGGTATAACCGTAGCCAGGGCTTAATCCGGGTTGAAGGCGGCCGATAATACCACTGACTTCCGTCATGCCGGCCAGTCCGCAAATGGCGCCGCTGAGAAGCATTGCCAAGCAAATGTTGCGAGTGATATTCATCCCCGCATAGCGGGCGGCCTTGGGACTCGAGCCAATGACTTTCAATTCGTATCCCCAGCGGGAATTATTGAACAGCACATAAAGGAAGGCAACAATTGCCAGTGCCAATAGTAAACCAATATGAATGCGAGATGTGCCCCAAAAAGGCAAGATTGCTGCATCGGGAAATTGGGCGGTTAAGGGAAAATTAAGACCTTTCGGATCGCGCCAGGGACCGTAAACGAGGTAGCTAACCCAGAGAATACCAATATAATTCAGCATCAAAGTTGTTATGATCTCATTCACTTGCCAGCGAGCACGCAGAATGCCAGGGACAAAAGCCCACAGGGCGCCGCCAGCCATGCCGAGACAGACCATTAGCGGCAGCATGACCCAAGCTGGTAAAGCAGGGAACGTAAGCGGCAGCCAAGTAGCGGCAAGTGCTCCCACGTATAATTGGCCTTCGGCGCCAATATTCCAAAGCTGCATGCGAAAAGCGACAGAAATACCGAGTCCGCATAACATCAGGGGAATCGCTTTAACAATCGTTTCGGATAAGCCATAAGTGGATCCCAGCGCTCCGCTGATCATCGCAACGTAAATTTCGACAGGATCCCGTCCGGTTATGAGTAAAAAAACGCCGCAAAAAAGCAGAGATAATAAAAGAGCGATGCAAGGAACCGCCAACAGCATGAACTTGGATGGAGTTAGTCTTTTTTCCCAGCTAAATGGCATTTGGTTCACCTCCATTTGTTTGGCCGGAACCTGCCATCAATAGGCCCAATTCGTCAAGATCGACTTCATTGGCCGGAAATTCACCTGCCAGGCGGCCGTCGAACAAAACGCCAATTCGGTCGGAAAGAGCCACCAGTTCATCGAGGTCTTCAGAAATCAGTAAAATGGCAGTATGGTTGGCTTTCAAATCTAACAGCAGTTGGTGGATATCATTTGTTGCGCCGATATCCAAGCCCCGGGCAGGATACACAACAATCATCAAGCGGGGAATGGTCGCAATTTCCCGCGCCAAAAGTAATCGCTGTAAATTTCCGCCGGATAAAATTTTGACCGGTTGATGAAGGCTGGGTGTTTTGACATTATATTTTTCGACGAGTGCAGCGGCATTTTCTTCAATCGCCTTTGCATGAAGCAGCCATCGGCCCGAATATTTGGGCTGCTGATAATTTTTCAACAATAAGTTTTCTATAATCGTTAAGTCCGGGACCAAACCCATTCCCAAACGGTCTTCCGGAACATAGCTGACGCCTTGATCCAGTATGGCAGAAGGGTTTAAATTTGTAATATCCTCGCCATGCAGGTGAATCGAACCTTTTTCTATATGGCGGAGTCCACAAATTGCTTCAGCCAGCTCGCGTTGCCCATTCCCAGTTACACCAGCCAAACCAAGAATCTCTCCTTCTCGCAGCGAAAGCGATAAGGCACGCAAGCCAAGACGGCCCATATCATTGAGGACTTCGATCTGATCGACGTTTAATACGACTGGTCCAAGTTCAGTTTGTATTGGTTTCGAACGGCCGGCTAGATCGCGGCCGACCATTAGCTGCACAAGTTGGTTGGGATTCAATTGGCTGCGTTCCATGCTGCCGGTTACTCGTCCTGCACGCAGGACCGTGACCCGATCAGCCAATTCCATTACTTCATTTAATTTATGGGTAATAAAAATCACAGCACAGCCTTGCTCGGTCATTCGCCGCAAATTGCTGAATAACTCAGCCGTTTCCGGCGGAGTGAGAACCGCTGTCGGTTCGTCCATGATTAAAAGGCGGGAGCCTTGGTAAAGAATCCGCAAGATTTCTACCCGCTGTTTTTCGCCGACGGATAATTGCCAGACGTAAGCATTCGGATTGACATGCAAACCGTATTTCGCTCCGAAACCGATAATTTCTTGCTTGATTTTTTCGGTTGATAGCCAAAAATCACCATTCTTTGCTCCCATGGTGATATTTTCTGCGACAGTAAACGGCTCCACCAGCTTAAAATGTTGATGAATCATGCCGATGCCGCAGGCAATAGCATCACGGGGGGAACCGAATTTATGCTCTTCGCCGTCAATGATGATCCGTCCTGCGTTGGGCTGGTACAATCCATCCAGTACCGACATCAAAGTGCTTTTTCCGGATCCGTTTTCGCCTAGAAGGGCATGAATTTCCCCGGGATAAATGGTCAGGTCAACCTGATCATTGGCAATTACGCCCGGGAAGCGTTTCACTATGCCTTGCATTTGAATAAAAGGTGTTGCCATTGTTTCCTCCAGTGTGCTTGAAATCGGGTTAAAAAATTAAAAAGAGAGCGACGGCAGGCGTATGCCTGCCTGCTCTCTGCAACCTCTGCAACGTAGGTAGGGATAAAAAACTATTTTGCAATCGTTCCTTCTACACCTTCCACAAACCAGTTAAACTGCAGCATATCTTGGTCGGACATTTTTGTACCTTCAGCAATTCGTATTGCGCCGGATTGATCTTTTATCGGGCCGGTGAAAACATCCCATTGCCCGCTCAGGATTTTTTGTTTGGCGTCTTCAACAGCTTTTTTTGTTTCTTCAGTTACCATCGGTCCATATGGCGCTAAGCCGACGATGTTGTCTTTCATTGGGCCCCAGTACTGCTCAGATTTCCAAGTGCCTTTCTTCACAGCATCAACGACATTGACATAATAAGGTCCCCAGTTCCAGACGGCAGAAGTCAAAACAGCTTTTGGCGCCATTTTGCTCATATCGGTATTATAGCCGATGCTAAACTTTCCACGTTCTTCAGCGGCTTGCTGCGGCCCCGGAGTATCCTGGTGCTGTGCGATGACATCAGCACCGGCATCAAGCAAACTAAGTCCGGCTTGTTTTTCTTTTGCCGGATCATACCAGGTATTGGTCCAAATCACTTTTACTTTTGCATCCGGGTTTACAGAACGCACGCCAAGAGTGAAGGCGTTAATTCCGCGGATTACTTCCGGAATAGGATGTGCGGCAACGTAGCCGATTACATTCGATTTTGTCGCTTTACCGGCAACAATCCCGGAAAGGTACCGTGCTTGATAGATACGGCCAAAGTAGGTGCCAACGTTCGGTGCCGTTTTAAATCCGGAACAGTGCATGAATACAACATTGGGATATTTTTTGGAAACATTAATTGTTGGGTCCATATAGCCGAAACTGGTGGTGAAAATAATTTTGTGGCCCTGTTCGGCAAGCTGCGTAATAACGCGCTCGGAATCAGCGCCTTCAGGGACGGATTCAATGATTGTCGTTTGGACATCCGGCATTTTTTCCATTAAATATTTCCGGCCTTGATCATGTGCATAGGACCAACCGGCATCACCGACCGGACCAACATACACGAAAGCTACTTTTGTTTTTTCTGCTGCCGGCGCAGATGTTTTTTTGTCTGTGCCGCCGCAACCGGCCAGCAACAGAGCGGTTGACAGCAAACCAACCAGCATGACGAGCAGGTACTTACTTTTCATTATCGTCATTACCCTCCTAAGTTTCATTTTTTAAAACGCATTAATAAGCATGTATTCCATCTTATCTTGTTATTTACCTGCCAAAAAGGATGAAATTTTCGATAAAAACAGCGATTTTTACGAAGAAAAATTCAAAAAAAACTGGCTCAGGCATTTTGCGCAGAACCAGCGAAGCGATAGGTTATCATCTTTTACTACAAGTCACACACTTAAAATGATATTATCGATTAAACGTGTTTTTCCAAAGCGAACCGCCAGAGCCAGCAATGCTTTGTTCGCCAGCACGTCAGTTGCTTGTAAATCCGGATACTGATAAATTTCAACATAATCAATTTCTGCTTTAGGCTCAGACTGGATTTTATTTCGCACCATGTCCCGAATTGCGGCAATGTTACGCTCGCCGGCTTTTACAGCATGATCAGCCAATCGCATGCTTTGGGCAAGAACCAGCGCTGCCTGGATTTCTTCCGGCGATAAATAGGCGTTGCGCGAGCTAAGCGCCAGACCATTCGCGTCACGGACGGTCGGAACCATAACAATCTGAATATCCATGTTCAAATCAGCGGTCATTCGCTGAATAACCAGACATTGCTGGGCATCTTTTTGGCCAAAGAATGCAGTGTCCGGCTGCACAATATTAAATAATTTGGTGACGACGGTGGCAACACCCTGAAAATGTCCTGGACGGGATTGTCCGCAAAGTTTATCGGTAATTCCGCTCACATTTACATAGGTTGAATAACCAGGCGGATACATCTCGGAAGGCTGCGGATGAAAAATGGCATCCACGCCAACTCCTTGTGCCAGACGGCAATCATTTTCGAATTTGCGGGGATAAGCGGCAAAGTCTTCGTTTGGGCCAAACTGCGTGGGATTAACAAAGATGCTTGCAACCACAACGTCACAGACGGCCTTTGCTTCCCGCATTAACGTAAGATGACCTTCATGCAGGGCGCCCATTGTTGGGACCAGTCCGATCTTCTTGCCGGCAAACCGGGCTTCTTTAATGTAAGCGCGCATGACATCAATCGTTTCAATGACTTTGATCATAATGGCTCCTTTCATTTTCCCAGTGTAATGGATAGGTCCATAGCTTGTTGCTCAGTGATGGAGGCTTTCTCAAGCGCAATTTGGAGTGTATATAAACCAAGAACTTTATACAATTCCGTTTCACCGTTGTTGAATTCAGATAACGCTTTAAAATGGCCTTCAATTGTCGGGAGATCACCGCGGCTGATCGGTCCGGTCAATGCATCCGGCAGCCCGACTTTTTGCAAATTGGCGAGAGTTCCCTGAATTAAAGGCGCTAACGCGTGCAAGGCATTTGTAGAAGACAGTCCGAATTTTTCATACATTTTTGCTGCGCAATAGGTCAGAGAAACCAAATAATTTGAAGCCACACAAGCTGCTGCATGATAGAGCGCCCGGTCTTTGGCGGGGACAAAAAAGCTATGCCCGCCTAAAACGGCGATAATTTTCTGGCCGCAAGCGATTGCTTGTTCATCACCGTCCAGCGCAAAGTAGGAACCGGGAAGATTTGTCTTTGCCGTTTCAATATCCGCAAAGGACTGCAATGGATGGATTGACCCGGTAAAGGCGCCAAGAAGCTGTGCCGGCTTAAGAACTTCGGCAGACATGGATCCGCAGGTATGAAAGACAGATTGTTCCGGGCGAAAACCGCCACCCGCGGCAATCGCCGAGACAACTTCACCGATGAAACGATCCGGCACGGTAAGAAAGACCAGATCAGCGTCAAGCGTGACAGCTTCAGGCGAGACAGCTGCAATGGCTCCAGGAAACTGGTCCGCCAGACGGGATGCGGATTGCTGTGTCCGGCTGGCAATTCCGGTGATTGGATATCCTCGGCAATAAAGCAGCGTTGCCAAAGCACTGCCAACTTTGCCTGCGCCAATGATGGCAATAGAAGGTTTTTTCAGACGTCATCCCTCCTCTTGCAGGGAACCGTCGACTGCTGGAAGTAAAAAAGCCTTTCGGACAAAATCCGAAAGGCAGGGGAATCCCTTCAAGCCCTTCCGTCTCAGTCACTTCGGATCCAAGCGGATAAAAAATTTCCAGATTACCATATGATCAGATATGGCGTACCGTACATTGTGCAGCTCGCATGGATGCCGCCAAAATACACCAATATCAGCCTAAAAGTAACATGGGTAAAGTATTTTGTCAATACAATCGCGAAAGATCAGAAAAAAATTTGCATTTTCTTTTCTGATGGTGCTATAATAATTAAGTCTAGGACAACATTATAGGTTTCAAATTTCGGTTTGTGAACCTTCCCTGCCCCGCTTGAGGGGCCATTAGTCCAGAGGAGGAGGTGATTTCGTGAAAAATTACGAAATTATGTTTATTGTAAAACCGTTGGAAGAAGAAGCGACAAATGCGGTGATTACCAAATTTGAAACGCTGATTACTGTAAACGGCGGGACTGTCGAAAAAATTGACCGGTGGGGCAAACGTCGTTTGGCCTATGAAGTCAAAGACTTCATCGATGGTTTCTATGTTCTGATGCATTTTGCGTGTGAACCGAAAGTGATTGCAGAACTTGACCGTGTAATGAAAATTACCGAAGATATCATTAAACACATGATTATTCGCAAGGAAGAATAGTCCAGGGGGAATGATTCCGTGAACAAGGTGATCTTGGTAGGGCGTTTAACCAGAGATCCTGATGTCAGAACGACTCAAACGGGTAGATTTGTGGCTTCTTTTACGTTAGCTGTTGATCGGATCGTGGCAAAAGGCGCTGAACAGCAGACCGACTTCATTCCAGTGGTGGCATGGGGTCAGTTGGCCGAACTTATTGGTAATCATGTGGCCAAAGGGCACAGATTGCTGGTGGATGGTCGTATGCAGGTTCGGACTTATGAAAAAGACGGTCAGAAACGATGGGTAACGGAAGTTATTGCTCAGAACGTTGAGTTTTTAGAACGAAAAGGCCAAGCCCCTGTGGGAGGCGGTCTGTCCGATTCGCAATCAAGCGGTTCGGATGATATCAGTTCTTTTGGCAAGGATGTTTTCCCGGGAGAGGAAATACCATTTTAATAGGAGGTAAATCTTGGTGAAACGAGAAAGAGGCAGAAAACCGAAAAAGAAAGTCTGTAGTTTCTGCGTTGACAAAGTTGAAGCCATTGATTATAAAGATGTTCCCAAATTGCGCCGTTATGTTACGGAACGCGGAAAAATTTTACCGCGCCGTATTTCCGGTAATTGCGCAAAACATCAACGTCAATTGACTTTAGCTATTAAACGGGCGCGCAATATTGCGTTGCTGCCGTTTACTGCAGAATAAACACAGCGACAATGTTTTATCAGTTCTAAAGGGCAGGAATGCAGAGATTATCTGTGTTCTTGCCCTTTGTTCGCATTCATGGCCATAAAACTCAAACGCATGGTCTTATTGCTTATCAATAACATTCTGCAAATAATTACGGCCTATTTAGAAGGAAAATGCTTCATCACGCTGGAATTTTATTAACACATAGGCTAGCATTGCAGCTAGCTGTATTTCTTTTGGTTCGCAGGACGGTGATTGAGTTGGGGCAATACCGAACGTTTTTATTCGGCCTTGTTGTTGGTCTGTGTTGGTTTTCTTTATATGCTTGCATCCCGGTATTAGCTCCTTATGCGCAAGAAATGGGAGCCTCCTATGAAATGATTGGTCTGATCATTGGCGGTTATGGCTTATCGCAGATGTTAATGCGAATCCCTTTGGGCATTTTATCAGATAGACTGAATCAACGGAAAATTTTTGTCATCATCAGTATGTTGCTGTGTATGATCAGCAGCATGGGGATATGGTTTTTCCCTGATGTTCAGGCGTTGTTGATTTTTCGTTCGATTGCAGGCCTTGCGGCATCCGTTTGGGTAATTCAGTCTGTGCTGTACGCAAGCTACTTTCCTGTCGCGCAACTGTCCCGGGCAATGGGCAATATTTCGGCGATCTGTTATGCTGGTCAGATGATAGGATTTCTATTTGGCGGAATAACAGCCTATTATTTGGGCGCTGCTGCCATTTTTTTGGTGGGAACGATTTCCGGAGCGCTTGGTTTCGTCTTAAGTTGTTTTATTGTAGAGACTAAGTCTGATAGCCGCCAGACGATCCGCTGGATAGACCTATTGGCGACAGCCCGTGACAAGCGACTGAATTTAACGGCATTGCTTGCCGCTTTGCTGCAGTTCATGGCTTTCGCGACAGTGTTTGGCTTCACCTCACTGGTTGCTAAGAAGATTGGCGCGAATGATTTGGAATTAGGAATGATGACGACCTTGTATATTTTGCCGGGCATCGTGGCTTCCGTGCTGAGCGGACCATTTTTTGCCGCACGTTTTGGCGAAAAGAAACCGTTGACGATCAGCTTTGTTGTTTCTGCAGTTTCTTGTGTCGTCACGCCGTTTATCAGTAGTATCCCTGTTTTGTATCTTTGGCAGATTATCGGCGGCTTTGCCCGTGGGTTGGCCTTTCCGCTGCTGATGAGTCTCAGTATCCAGCACATCGCAAATGAAAAGAGAGCAACGGCGATGGGGTATTTTCAGGCTATTTATGGTTTGGGAATGTTTCTCGGGCCAATGACAGCAGGATGGACAGGCGCTCACTTAGGACTCGACTGGGTTTTCGTGATTATTGGCGGGATTACGCTAACTGGCGCGGCGATAACGAAGGCTTACTTGAAGGAAACATAAAGGAAGGGGCACGCTGATGAAGCCGTTGTTAAAATGGCCGGGCGGAAAGACGGGGGAAATGAAAGTGATTGAGCAATTCATTCCCCGCTATGAACGATATATTGAACCTTTTTTCGGCGGCGGCGCTGTTTTTTTTCATCTGCCACCGGGAAAAGCTGTTCTCAACGATATATCAAAAAACCTAACGGATTTTTATACTTTGGTCAAGAAACAGGATTCGCAGTTTGAACGTGCATTGTATTCTTATAATCAATCCTGGAAGTTGGTTGGCGATTATTTTGACTCCGTATTCCCGGAGCTTTCCACAGCTTATCAAAAATTCCGGAGAGGAACCTTAGCTGACGAGGAGTTAAATTCAGAAATTATAAGCGCACTGGCCAGATCGTATTCATTATTCGTAACGCTTTTTTCGCAATCGGTGATTGGGGACAGTGAAAAATTATTCGGGGAAATACAACACAATTGCATAGATAAGATAAGACGAATGATTCAATTGGAACATAAAATGCAGCAAGAATTGCATGCCGGCGACTTGAAAGATAATATGGAAACGGGGTTTCGGAGAGGATTTTATGTTCATGCCCGTAATCTCTATAATGCCATTGCCTTACGCGCAGAAATTGCGGATCAGATATCGGCTGAGGAGAAAGCGGCCAATTTTTATTTTATCAGGGAATATTGTTATGGATCCATGTTTCGGTATAATCGCAGCGGAGAATTTAACATACCGTATGGCGGCATTGCATACAATAAAAAAAATTTTACCAGGAAGATTGACCGTTTATTTCAACCGGAAACAAAAACCTATTTTCAGCAAGCAGATATTTACAATATGGACTTTGAGTCTTTTCTCATGTCAATTGACCCCTCGGAAGAAGATTTTATTTTTTTAGATCCCCCGTATGATTCCGATTTTTCCGATTATGAAGGCTTGTCGTTTGGCAGGAACGATCAACTCAGATTAGCCAACTTATTGGGAAAAATGCAGGCGAAGTTTATTCTGGTGATAAAAAATACGGATTATATTATTGATTTGTACCAACCCAGAAGACACCTGATGATCCTGGATTTTGACAAACAATATGCTTATAATGTCAAAAGCAGGAATAATCGGGATGTGAACCACCTGATCATTACGAATTGTCATGCACCAACAAAACGGAACGGATGGTGATCATTGTTTTAAATATTCGGATAATTAGAGGAATTCTTGCTTTCCTAGCGAAAAGATGAATTACAATGGTAAAATGATAAGGAGGTAGGTTGTATGCCGGAAGAATCCTTGTCGATCCTGGACGCCATCGGGTTTGCTGTAGAACTGGAGGCGCGCGGAGTCCAATTCTATCGGGAAGCTGCCAAGCGAACGGAGAATGATGATCAGCGGAACCTGGTTTTGTTTTTGATGGGCCAAACGAATCACCATTTGGAGGGCGTCAAAAAAATTCTAGAACATGTTCGGTCGCAACGTCAGGATGTTGGCGCGTTAGATTTGGAAACGGCCCGCTATCTTTCTTCGATCGGTCATAACATCAGTTTTCCTTCCGAGGCCAAGGCCGCAGAGCGGATTGCTGAGTGCACATCGATTTCGCAGATTTTGGGCGTGGCGATACAAGGTGAAAAAGATTCTTTGTCTTTATACAAAGAAATTGCTGATAAGGCAATTGATGCTGAAGTAAAGAAAGTTTTTCGGGCATTAAAAGCGGAAGAACAGGTTCACGTAGAGAAGCTGAGCGAGATGCTGTCAGGCTGGGGATGATGTGACAATCTAATTTAAAAGGGTTTTCGCTGGACAAAAGCACAAAAGAATGGTTTAATATTTCATGAAGCTCTGAGTCAGTGGTGACTCTCCTGGAAAATTATCAGGAGAGTCTTTTCGTATGTAGTGCAGGCAACGGCGCAAGAGTTAAGTTTGATTATTCTACAGTAGGTCAGTGAGTGGAGGGGATGATAGGCGTGGGGAAAAAAGTATTTCAACTGGCTAAGGTGGAGGATAACCGGGCAGTAAATCCGGGAGTGTTTCAATTAATTTTACATTCGCCTGACGTAGCTGCAGAAGCGTTGCCGGGCCAATTCGTCATGTTAGGGTTGAGTGGTTTGAACCGGGACCCGCTTTTAAAAAGGCCGTACAGCATCGCCGGTGCGGAAAAAGGGACGGGTAAGGTGAGAATCATTTACCGGGTTGTCGGGCGCGGAACGGAAGGCTTGTCGCATAAACAGCCTGGAGAAATGTTGGAAATCATTGGGCCGCTTGGCCATGGCTTCGATATTGCCGGCAAGAAAACGCTGCTGGTTGGCGGTGGGATGGGGCTGGCGCCGCTTCTTTTTGCCGCGCAAACCATCTGCCCTGGTTCGCTGGAAGTGCTGGCTGGAGGAAGAAGCAAAAATGAGATGTTTTGGCAGGACCTTTTCCAGAGCTCTTGCAATAAAATCCATATTACTACGGATGACGGCACATTCGGAGCATGTGGAACGTGTGTTGATATTTTACCGCAAATCGCCAGGGGCGGCGAGTTTGATTCGATTTTGACTTGCGGACCATTGCCAATGCTAAGGGGTGTAGCCGCCTACGCAATAGAACATAATATCCCCTGTCAAGTGTCGTTGGAACAGCATATGGCATGCGGGTTTGGCGCTTGCCTAACTTGTACCTGCGCTACAAAAAATGGTGGGAATGCCCAGGTATGCAAACATGGGCCGGTATTTAAAGCCGGGGAGGTGGATTTATGTTAAACGTCAATATTGCCGGCATTGAAATGAAGACACCCATTATTGCCGCCTCCGGGACGTTTGGCTTTGGTGAAGAGTATGAAGACTTTGTCGATTGGTCCACGGTTGGGGCGATTAGTGTCAAAGGGCTCACGCTGGAGCCTCGTCTGGGGAATCCCGGCCGGCGGGTTGCAGAGACGCCGGCTGGAATGCTGAATTCCGTTGGCCTGCAAAATCCCGGCATAGCAGTTTTTATCCGCGAAATAATGCCACGGATAAAAAAGTATGGTGTTCCGGTCGTTGTCAATATTAACGGTAACACCGTGGAAGATTATGCCCGCATTACCGAATTACTCGAGGATGTCGACATTGCCGGGATCGAAGTGAATATTTCCTGCCCCAATACGAAACATGGGTGCATGGCCTTTGGCGTTGTTCCCGAAACCGCGGCCGAAGTAGTAGCCGAGGTGAAACGTCGGGCTCGTGTGCCCATTATCGTAAAATTATCTCCTAATGTAACCGATATTGTTTCTATTGCGCGCGCCGTAGAGGAAGCAGGCGCAGATGCCATTTCATTAATTAACACGCTTCTGGGGATGGCGATTGATACAAAAACCTGGAAACCAATACTGGGAAATATTACCGGAGGCTTGTCCGGACCGGCTGTCAAGCCCGTTGCAGTAAGAATGGTTTGGCAAACGGCTCAGGCAGTAACCATCCCTGTCATTGGGATGGGTGGAATCACCAGCGTTCAAGATGCAGTGGAATTTTTTCTGGCAGGCGCCAGTGCCGTACAGGTTGGTACTGGAAATTTTCTAAATCCCCGGCTGATCAATGATATCGCACAGCAGTTGCCTGATTATCTGGCTTCTCATAAGCTGGATCACATTACTCGGCTTGTTGGCCAGATGCAAAAGGAAGGTTATTAAGGATGAACAGCGGAAGCCAGAATATCACACAGAATCTTTTTTCAGAAAACGATGAAGCTACATGGAAACGTCGGTGGAAAATGCTGTACGCAGCTGTCGCCGGATACGCAATGGACGGATTGGATATGTTGATCCTATCGTTTGCAATGGCGGCGATTATCAAGGAATTCGGCATATCTTATGCAGAGGGCGGCTGGATTGCAACGTATACACTGATTGGCGCCGTTCTTGGGGGATATTTTTTTGGGATTGCCGCCGACTACATGGGCCGGGTCCGGGTGTTTGCTCTTACCATCGTTATTTTTTCTATTTTCACTGGATTATGTGCAGTTGCACAGTCCGTAAATGAATTGAATATATACCGCTTTTTAGCCGGACTGGGGCTTGGCGGAGAATTTGGCATCGGTATGACTCTGGTAGCGGAAACCTGGCCTGCTGAGAAACGGGCCAGGGCGACAGCCGGCGTAGCCATCGGCTGGCAGCTGGGAGTGGTAATGGCCGCAGTGCTGGCTGCGATTGTGATGCCGTTGTATGGCTGGCGGGGACTTTTCCTGGTAGGGGCATTGCCGGCCTTGTTTGCTGCCTGGTCGCGAAGAAATTTGCCGGAGCCGGACATTTGGGTTGAGCGTAAAGCGCGCACGAAAATAATTGCCGCCAAACAATCGGTCGGTGGAACTCTTTCCCCGGAAGAACAGGACTTATTGGCAAATGCCAGCAAATTTCCTTTAATGCATCTTTTTGTTGATGGCAGGAAAACCATCATTACTTTTTCGCTCACTGTTATGACGAGCGTGCAAAATTTTGGGTATTACGGGATTATGATTTGGCTGCCGACAATACTGATGCAAAAGCATGGGTTATCATTAAATAAAACAACAACTTGGATGGTTGTCACTGTCCTTGGAATGATCGTGGGGATTTACTTATTTGGGTATTTGGCCGACCGCGTTGGCAGGCGACCGGTCTACATGACTTTTTACCTGGGTTCCGCGGCCTCTGTTTGGATCTATTCCGGTTTGACTGATCCCATGCAACTATTGGTTGGCGGAGCTGTCCTGGGCTTTTTTTGCAATGGAACGATGGCTGGCTTTGGAGCATTATTATCCGAGCATTACACGACAGATGCGCGTTCCACCGCACAAAATTTTATTTTTAATTCCGGCCGTGCTGTAGGCGGTTTTGCTCCGGTAATCATTGGCATGCTGGCGCAGCAATATACGTTGAGCGGTGCGCTTGCCGTGCTTGCCTTCATTTATATTGCTGCTGCTGTAAACTTGTTCTTCCTGGTACCGGAAACGAAAGGCGCAGCGTTGAAATAATGGGAAATTAAGAATTCAAGAGGATGAAGGAATGAAACTGGAGCGGTTGCATAAACAAATTGCGTTTATTGTACAAATTGACCGGCTAAAGCAAATTTTCCGCCAGAATATCATCACCGGCAGCAGCCGCAATGAGAATGATGCGGAACATTCCTGGCATTTGGCCGTGATGGCTGTCATGCTGGTAGAATATGTTGAAGAACCGGAAATTGATGTTCTTAAAGTGATCAAAATGGTTCTTATTCATGATCTCGTAGAAATTGAAGCCGGAGATACTTTTTGTTACGACGAAGAAGCAAACCGCGATAAAGATATGCGCGAAAAGCGAGCGGCAGAAAAGCTCTTCGGGTTGCTTCCGGCGGATCAGTCCTGTGAAATTTGGCAATTGTGGCGTGAATTTGAAGAAATGGCATCCCCGGAAGCTTGTTTCGCAGCCTGTCTTGACCGGCTGCAGCCGCTGCTGCTAAACATCAATACGAATGGCCATACCTGGAAGAAACCAGGGGTGACCAGCGAAAAAGTATTGAACCGAAATAAGATCTTGGAAAAACATGCGCCAATGCTGTGGGAATATGCAAAAAAAGTAATCGCCGAATCGATAGAGAAAGGGTTGCTGCAACCATAGATTTATGGAAAGGTTCTGCGCTCTTTGATCCTTCCGTGAAGTAGCAGGTGTTTTGCAAAAAAATGCGGCTTTGTCTCAATTTTTTCACATAGGCCTGGTATAATGGAACTAAGTTTGCTTGGCAGAGCTCCTTGATGTTTTGCGGGAAGCTCCTGATAAAGAGTTGGCTATAAAAATGTCGCTCTTTATCGGGGAGGCTTCTTTTTTCGTTCCGGTTTTGCCCGTTCTTTGACGGCAAACCGATTCATCAGTGGCTAAATTTTCGGGATATGATAGAATGAATTATAGGCATGTGGAGGTTGGAGGAAAAAAGATGAAAGAAAAGCAAGACGCAATTTATATTATAGGCCATCGAAATCCGGATACGGATTCGATTTGTTCGGCGATTGGATATGCTCATCTTAAGGAAGCGATGGGTCAGCCCGCAAAACCGATGCGGGCCGGAAAGATCAATGCGGAAACGAAATTTGTCCTGGACTATTTTCGCGTTGAGGCGCCGACGTTGCTTACGGATCTCTATCCCCGCGTGAAGGACATCATGAGCAGTGAAATCGTCAGCGTATCGCCTGCGGATACCCTCAGGGATCTGGGGCGGGTCATGAAAAAAAACGGAATCAAATCGGCGCCGGTTCTTCATGGCAAACAGCAATTGGCTGGAATTGTGACGGTAGGCGACTTGGCTCAGCTTTATTTTGACGAAATGGAAATGCAGGATTTAAGTTTGGCTGGGGTGGATTTTGCCGGTCTTTTACGGGCTCTTGACGGTGTTTTGGTGTGCGGGCCGGATCTGCAGCGCAAAGTAACGGGTAAAGTGCGCATTGCAGCCGGCAGCCCCCAAATGATCCGTGAAGTGGTTCAGGCCGGCGATGTCGTTCTGGTAAGCGATCGGGCCAATGCGCAAGAAGCCTGCATCGAAAAGAAGGCAGCGTGTGTAGTGCTTACCGGCGATGTCCGGCTGGCTAATGAAGTGCAGCGAGCTGCCGAAAAACAAAATATCATTATCATCAAGGCGCCATATGACACGTATACATGCGCCCGTCTGATCAACCAAAGCATTCCGGTTGAAGCGATTATGCACAATCAAGTGGTTGGCTTTAAGCCGACAGATTTGGTAAGCGATGTTAAAAATATCGTGGCTGCCAATAATTATCGTCTCTATCCGGTCGTGGAAAATGAAAAATTGGTCGGGGCGATCTATCGTGATAAATTGTATATGCAAGAACGTGTCAAGGTGATTTTGGTCGATCACAATGAACGCTCACAAGCTGTTGAGGGCATTGAAGAGGCCCAGATTGTTGAGATTGTTGACCACCATCGTTTGGGAGGGCTACAGACGAGCGAGCCGATTTTTATTCGCCACGAACCGGTAGGCTGTACCGCAACAATTGTTGCCAATATGCATTGGCATCGCGGCGTTGATCTGCCGAAGACGATAGCCGGCCTCTTGTTAGCGGCGATTATTTCTGATACAGCATTTTTTAAGTCCCCGACGTGCACCGCGCAGGACCGGGAGACAGCAAAAAAATTAGCTGCGATTGCGGATCTGAATTTAGCGGAATTTGGTCTTAGCGTGTTAAAAGCAGGCGCCAGCCTGAAAGGAATGTCAACAGCGGATATTATTCGCAACGACATCAAGGAGTTTATCATTGGAGAATACCGGGTCGCCGTTTCACAGATATCGGTGATGGATTCCCAAGAAGCCTTGGCAATCAAAAAACAGTTGCAAGACGACATGGAAGTTATGCGTAGGAAAGAAGACTATGATATGGTATTATTGATGGTAACCGACATCATGGCGGAAGGGACGCACTTGTTTTACACCGGCCAGCCGGAGTTGCTTGTGCAGCAAGCTTTTGGAATGAATGGGTCAGATGGAAGCGTTTATCTGCCCGGCGTTTTGTCCCGCAAGAAACAGGTGATACCGCCGCTGATAGAGGCAACGAGGGTATAGTGGATCAGTTTAACATGGTAATAGCTTTATAACAGCTGTTAACAGATAGTGCAGGAGGGTATTGTGCGTAGTCCATCAATTTTGTTTATATCGATGGTACTGGTGATTGAGGTTTTGGTCAGTTGGTCTGTGTATTTTTTATTAAACCGGCTTTTGCCGTTGTTTGATAACCGCTGGGTGCATATCAGCTATTGGGTGGTAACTGTATTAATGATCAGTGCTACCCTGGCTAGTTGGACCTTTTATGCGGCGGGGATTCCGATTGAAGGGCTCATTCTGGGATTTGCCTGGATCCTGGGATTGTTTTTTATGCTGCCGCTTCTCTTGTTTTGCCAAGGTGTTATTTTTTGTAAAAATCAAATCAAGAGCAAACAAGCAGTGGAAACAAATGGTGGCAGCGGAATAACCCGGCGAGATTTTTTGCAGCGGGCGGTTACCACCGTGCCGGTTTTAGGAATGGGAATGAGTGTGAATGGCGTTTATGATGCATCGGACATTGTAATCCGGCGTCATAAACTTGCGTTGCCGACGTTTCCAGCGCATATCGGGCAATTGAAAATAGCGCAAATTAGCGATACCCATATCGGTCCGTTTTTCGGCATTGAAAAGTTGGATCAGGTATTGTCGATGCTGCAGCGTGAAAAACCGGACATGCTGGTGATCACTGGGGACTTAATCGATAATTTGGATGAATTGACGGCAACGATGGAGCGATTGGAGAAATTTCATGCCGCTTTGCCGCAAGGCGTCTATTTTTGCTTGGGGAACCATGAATATTTCCGGGATTTAACGCGGATTCGACGGGCATGGAATAATAGCCCGGCTACTTTGCTGGATAACAGCAGTCAATTGATTTTCGCCGGGGCGCAACCGCTGTATTTGTTGGGCGTTGATTTTCCTTGGGTCCCCAGGGGCGCTTCGACGGATGAAAAACGCCAGCAATATTTGCAAAAAGCATGCAGTGCTGTTCCAGAAGGCGCTTTTTCCATATTGGCGAGTCATCACCCGGATTTTATCGAAAATGCGTTTCAAGCCGGAATTCCTTTGACATTGTCCGGACATACGCATGGTGGACAGATTGGGTTGTTCGGCCGATCCGTTTTGCCGCTCCGGTATAAGTTTGTACGCGGGCTGTATCAGCAGGAAAAATCCTACGCTTATGTCAGCACCGGTACTGGGCAATGGCTGCCGTTCCGGTTGGGATGTCCGGCGGAAATTTCACTGTTCACTCTTTCAGCGTAATGAGGAAAGCTTGAGTGGCCGGTTAGGCAGGAAACAAGCAGGGAATTCCGAATACTTACAATGTGACCGGTAAAACAATACAATTCGATGCATAGTGAATTACGATAAAACTTTTGCTGAAAGCGAGGTCCTAATGAGTCAAACGAGAGTGAAACCGATGGTAGAAGGAGGCGTACTAACCGCCATCTCTATCATATTTGCGTTGATCAGCGCGTACTTGCCGCTGCTGGGCGCATTCGTAAATTTGATCTGGCCTGTGCCGATTATCCTGCTGGGCGCACGTCATGGGTCTAAGTGGAGTATTATGGCCACCGTGGCGGCAGGCTTGTTGATTGCCATGCTGATGCATCCCCTGCATGCGGTGGGGGTTGTAGTTGGTTTTGGTTTGATCGGAATTGTTTTGGGACACGCTTTCCGCGCCGGATATCGTCCTGTACGGGCGATGATGGCCGGATCAGTGGCCTCCTTGATTTCCAAAGTGGCGGTATTGGGGATCGGAGCATTGATTATGGGCGTTAACCCGATGAATATTCAAGCAGAAGCATTAACTCAGGCGGTCAGCCAGTCTATTGATATATATCGTAGTCTGGGCATGAAGGAAGAGGAACTGGAAAAACTGGGCGCAACCATGCAAGATATGATCGGTGTGATCAAGATTATTTTGCCGGCAGGCTTCGCGGCAGCAGCTGTTGTTGATACGTACTTGAATTTCATCATTGCCAAAGCCGTAATGAAAAAACTGGGGCATACGATAGAACCTTTTCCGCCGTTTAAGCATTGGAATATGCCATGGGTTGTACTGGCTGCATTCTTATCCGCAATTCTTATGGTGTATTGGGGGCAGACGAGAGAAATTTCCCTGCTATTTGAGATCGGGATGAATGTGCAGGTTTTATCCAGCATGTTCCTTCTGTTACAAGGCTTGGCGCTGATCTTTTTCTTTGCGGAGAAATATAGGCTATCCAAATTAGCCCGGATCCTTATACTGGTATTGATATTAAGCAACGGCTTTCTCAGCCAATTGCTGATATTTGTGGGCGCGGTTGATATCGCGATAGATTATCGCCGGTTGCGAAAAATTGGCGTGGATTAGCAGGGAGAGATGGTTATGATGAAAAGTTCGTCTTTCTGGCTTGATATCCGGCTTTTTGTTGCAGTTGCCGCAGTGTTGCTGATTAGCATTGTTTTTTACAATCAATATATTGCTGCACTGGGGATTATCTTGTTAAGCATAGTGTACTTTGAAGGGCGCAACCGGTATATCAAACGGCAAAAGGCATTGACGGAGTATTTGGGATCCCTGACAAAGCAGGTTGATCAGGCTTCATGTTACGCGTTGCAGCATTTGCCGGTTGCAATGGCGATGATCGACAGTAGTGGAACATTACTTTGGCGTAATAAACTGATGGTTTCCTGGGGCAACGGACAGGCTGACGTCGGCCAGCCTATTCAAGGCATGTGGCCGAGTCTTATTGTGGACCATATGATTGGAAAATCGGGAATGGAAATTCTCCATCACGGCAATCGCCATTATCAGATTATTTATTGCTCCCTGGAGCAAAATGATTCAGAAAACAAACAGATTCTTCTTTATGCGACGGATATTACGGCGAGCGAAACCGTTCAACCCGAATGTCATGAATCAATGCCAGTTTTGGCGTATATTCAGATCGACAATTACGGCGATGTTTTACAGGGATTGACGGACAATCAACGGACTGCAATTGTCGCAGAAGTCAACCGGCGTCTGGTTGAGTGGGTTTCGGCCCACGAAAGTTTTCTAAAAAAACATACCGACGACATGTATTTAGCGTTATTTTCCCGGCAGGCGCTAACCAAATTATTGGTTGATAAGTTTGATATTCTTGATCACATCCGGGATATTCATGGCGGGAACAAGATCCCTGTAACCTTAAGCATAGGAGTAGCAGCAGATGAAGTTTCTCCGGCATTATTAGGTCAGCGGGCGCAAGCCGGCCTTGACTTGGCGCTTAGCCGCGGCGGCGATCAGGTGGCTGTGAATTTGCAGGGCGAATTCCGGTTTTATGGTGGCAAGGCAAAATCCGTAGAAAAGAGTACGCGAGTAAGAGCCCGAATTGTCGCTCAGGCAATACGAGAAAGCATTGAAAGTGCAAAAATCGTGGTGATCATGGGTCATGCCGGCGAAGATTTTGACAGTTTGGGAGCTGCGCTGGGAGTTGCCAAGATGGCGCGGTATTTGAATAAACAAACGCATATTGTTGTTAGTCAGCCGGGCATGGCGATGGAGAAGCTGCTGGAAATTTTGCCGGAGTATACAGAATATGCGGGAATGTTTTTAAGCCCGAAAGAAGCTCTTGATTTGCCAGCGGATGAAACACTTTTGTTTGTTTTGGACACGCATCGTCCGGAACTGACGGCAGCGCCTGAATTATTGTCCCGCTTCGAGCGAATCATCATTATTGACCATCATCGACGGGCGAAGACGTTTATTGAGAACAACTTGCTGGTGTACTTAGAGCCGTCTGCATCTTCGACGAGTGAATTAGTCGCCGAGCTCCTGATGTATTACGACGATGCAATGGATTTGAACCGGCTGGAAGCCTCCGCTCTCTATTCAGGGATTGTTGTTGATACGAAAAATTTTGCTGTGCAAACCGGTGTCAGGACTTTCGAAGCAGCATCCTACCTGCGGCGGATTGGCGCTGACCCGACGATGGTTCGAAAATTGTTCCGCGTTGATTTTGACCTTGTGAAAGCGCGCGGAGAAATTATTCAAAATGCCGAAATGCTGCCGGGCGGAGCATTGGTGTCCATCTGTCCGGAGAATGTTAAGAATGCGCAAATTGTCGCCGCCCAGTCGGCCGATATGCTTTTGAACATTGAGGGTGTTGAAGTCAGTTTTGTTTTATTTCCGATGGAAGGCGGCGTTGGGATCAGTGCCCGGTCGCAGGGCAATGTCAATGTGCAATTGATCATGGAAGAACTGGGAGGCGGCGGCCATCAGACCGTAGCTGGCGCCCAGCTCAAGGACATTACAATGGAAGAAGCCAAACAACAAGTCATTCGTTTGGTTGCAAAATATATCGAGGAGAGTGATCAGAATGAAATTAATTCTGCAGCAAGAAGTGAAAGGTCTTGGTAAAAAAGGAGATATTATAGAGGCTTCTGAAGGATATGCGCGCAACTATTTGTTACCCCGTAAACTGGCCATTCCCGCCACTGCAGTCAATGTCAATGCGGTCAGCCAGCAAAAATCGGCAGTCATTCGTCGCCAGCAGCAGTTGTTGGATGAAGTGCGGGTTATGGCGGCTCAATTAGCCAAGGTGGTTGTTACAGTTGCTGTCAAAACCGGGGAAGGCGGTAAACTATTCGGGGCTGTCACTGCGAAAGATATTTCCGATGCGTTGGTGCGGGAGCATGGAATTGAGATCGATAAACGAAAGATTGAATTGAAGGAACCGATTAAAATGGTCGGAGTTTATTCCGCAGTGATTAAACTGCATGCGGAGATCAGTGCCCAAATTCAAGTTAAGGTCGTGGAAGGATAACGTGTGAATCCCTGAAGGAAACATCGGTTTCATTGCAGGAAAGGAAAGTAGGCGGAACGCAACTATGACGAAATTACAGTCACCGGATACGAATGCGGATCAGTTGGAACGGCAGGTAACGTCGTTATACGCGATTTTTTCCGGCATTATCGGTCCTGAAAAGTTAGTTTTGAAAGCAGGGAAACTTGATGCGTTGGATCTGATCCGTTCTGGAAATTTGCCGGAACGGATCTTAGCATTGCAAAAAATGGTGTTGAGTGATCCAACAATTGATCATCTGCCAACGTTAGAAGAGATTCCCTCTGTGTTAAGTGAAATTGAGGACGAATTGGCTGATATCACTGCACGCCGGACAGTGGAAGATAAGATTGAAAAAAAGATCACAGAAAAAATGGAAGAACGCCATCAAGAATATGTTCAAGAGATCCGAATGCAGGTATTAAAAGAAGAACAACATGCGGAAAATCCACATACTTTAAAGAAATTTGATTTTTTGGAGAAGCTGGAACAGAAAAAATTGACTCGCTCGGCTATGGATTTATTGCGTCCCGCTACAATGGAAGAGATCGTTGGGCAAGAGCGGGCCGTCGATGCATTGCGTGCGAAGCTTGCTTCGCCGTATCCGCAGCATCTGCTTCTTTATGGGCCGCCGGGAGTGGGAAAAACGACTGCAGCCAGGTTAGTGCTTGAAGCAGCAAAAAAATTAAGATATACGCCTTTTGCTGAAGATGCACCTTTTGTCGAGGTTGATGGCAGCACGTTGCGCTGGGATCCGCGCGACATTACGAACCCTTTGCTGGGATCGGTGCATGACCCCATATACCAGGGAGCCCGGCGCGATTTGGCTGATTCCGGGGTTCCAGAGCCCAAACCTGGGTTGGTCACGGATGCACATGGCGGGATCTTGTTCATTGATGAGATTGGCGAGATGGATTTTATGCTGCAAAATAAATTGCTGAAGGTGCTGGAAGACAAAAGAGTTTTCTTTGATTCGGCATATTATGATCCAACGGATGCGAATGTGCCGAAATACATTAAAAAATTGTTCGAAGAGGGAGCGCCGGCAGACTTTATTTTGATCGGTGCTACCACTCGCGATGCGCAGGATATCAGTCCGGCAATCCGATCACGGTGCGCGGAAATATACTTTGAGCCGCTCACGCCGAAACATATCGAAACGATTGTCCTGAATGCCGCTGCAAAATTGAAGGTTGCCCTGGATAAAGAGGTACCGGCCCTGATTGCGGAATATACCGTTGAAGGGCGAAAAGCAATTAATCTGTTGGCCGATGCATACGGCATGGCTTTGTTTCGCGAACAAGAAGCGGAGGAGATAACGATTGCATGCCAAGACGTTTACCGTGTTGTGCAGGTAAGCCGCCTATCGCCATACGTGAACCGCAAGGCTTCGCAAACGGCTGAGATCGGCCGTGTTTTTGGTCTGGGCGTGTCCGGCTATTTGGGATCTGTGCTGGAAATTGAAGCGGTCGCTTTCCCGGCGTCCGTTCCCGGTAAGGGAACAATGCGATTTAATGATACTGCAGGCAGCATGGCCAAAGATTCTGTATTTAATGCCGTTGCCGTGTTTCGTAAAATCACTGGACAAGACTTAGCGAATTATGATGTCCATATCAATATCATTGGCGGTGGACGGATCGATGGACCAAGCGCAGGAACAGCGATTTTAGCGGCGCTGGTTTCTGCCATAACGCGAAAGCCGGTACGTCAGGATATAGCGATCACCGGAGAAATATCAATTCAGGGAAAAGTGAAGATGGTTGGCGGCGTATATGAAAAAGCCTATGGCGCCAAGCAGGCTGGGATTACAACGATGATCATCCCCCAAGAAAATGCACGTGATATTCCCACTGGACATTTGGGATTGGATATCCAGCCGGTAGAAACAGGCGAAGAGGCGTTAGATATTTTATTTGCGAAGCAGAATGAAGGAGGACATCCTGGTGCTTGATCGGATTCCACCCCAAAATATTGAGGCAGAGCAGTCGGTACTTGGCGCCATGCTCATAGAAAAAGAAGCAATTGCCAAAGTGGTTGAAATTCTTCAACCGGGAGATTTCTACCGCGAGGCTCACCGCTTGGTATTCAAAGCAGTGTTGGATCTTTTTAATCGTAATGACGGTGTTGATATGATTACCGTGATTGAGGTATTGCGCAAAGATGATAAACTGGAACCTGCCGGCGGAATTGCCTATATCACTTCACTGGCTAACAGCATACCAACTGCAGCAAATGTGATCTATCATGCCCGGATTGTTGAAGAAAAATCATTGCTGCGGCAATTAATCCACGCGGCGACGAATATTGCCGGCATGGGCTACGATGCGAATGATGAAGTTCCCTTAATTTTGGATAGTGCGGAAAAAATGATTCTGGATGTGGCCGGACGTAAAGTCGGCCAGGATTTTACGCCGATTAAGAATATTCTCTTAGACACATTTACCAAAATTGAGGGGTTATATGCTTCAAAAGGCGGAATTACCGGGTTGCCTACCGGATTTAAGGATTTTGACAAACTGCTTTCCGGTTTGCAGGCTTCAGACCTTGTTCTGATTGCCGCTCGTCCAAGTATGGGAAAAACGGCATTTGTGCTAAATATTGCGCAGCATGTTGCCATTAAGGAGAAGAAGCCGGTTGCCTTCTTTAGTCTGGAAATGTCGAAAGAGCAGCTGGTGCAGAGGATGCTATGTGCTGAAGCGCCAATTGATGCTCAGCGCCTGCGCAATGGCGAGCTGGAAGAAAATGATTGGAAAAAATTAGTTATTGCTGCTGACCGGCTTTCTTCCGCGCCAATTTATATTGATGACACTGCCGGTATGTCGGTAGTCGAGATGCGGGCAAAGGCGCGCCGACTGAAGATTGAACACGGTCTTAGCCTTGTAGTTATCGACTATTTGCAGTTGATGCAGGGTGGTTCTTCCGGGCGAGGTGAAAACCGCCAGCAGGAAATCTCTGAGATATCGCGGTTTTTAAAATCATTGGCAAGAGAGTTGGATGTGCCGGTCATCGCATTGTCCCAGCTAAGCCGCCAGGTGGAGAGTCGCCAGGTCAAACGTCCTATGCTGAGTGATCTGCGCGAATCCGGGTCGCTGGAGCAAGATGCGGATATTGTGGCATTTTTATATCGTGAAGACTACTATGATCCGGATACGGAAAAGAAAAATATTACCGAGATCATTGTTGCGAAACACCGGAATGGACCGGTTGACACGGTGCAGCTCTTCTTCCACAAGCAGTTTACCAAGTTTAGTGATTTGTCAAAAATGCCGATGTGATTCTTTTGTTATTTTCCCCACAAGTTGAAATTGTTTCCCCATAAAGTGAAATCTTTTTTCCCCATAAGTTGAAATGTTTTTTTCTGGAAACGAAATTAACTTAAAACAATTATTTGTTAAGTATTTCTTTCATATAAAGCTAAATCTTTTTCCCGAAATAAAATATGATTTTCTAGAAATAAAATTATGCCAAAGTAAATATTATCTATAATTATTATTTATATGTAGCAATTAATGAAGAAGGAACGCATTAGATATTGTTTTTAGTGCGTTCCTTTTCCGTTAATATTAACATTTTTGTTTGATTGGATTTGATTAAAATTGATTGTACGTCTGTGAAACATGCAGCATGTCAACAAAAACAATATTTTCCTGGCTGAAATTCATAACATTAATTTTTTATAAGTCCTATAGTTAGGTTGGTGTTGAATTGATTTATGGAAGAAATTTTTAGCAAATTGAAAGATCATAAAATCAAAACAGCGTAGTAATTTTGTCATTCAATTATGCCGTGGGCGACAAACTTATACTTTGGCCTCTTTAAAGGTTTAAAAAAGGATATACGCATATAAGGCAGGGTGCAATGAAAGTTCGAGGTAGCCGAAGTGGACAAATGAATTAGAAGCGGCGGTGCAACGGATGAATTGTTGCAGAAAACGGATTAGAAAACGGAGGAGAGGGCGATGAAAATTGAAATCGGAAAATTTACACTTGAATCGCTGACAACTGGAATGTACAGCGAGCCAGAGTCGTGCTATCGGGAGTATATCCAGAATGCGGTAGACTCCCTTGATACAGCACTTTGTTTAGGTATGATGCAAGCAGAGGATTTCCGTATTGAGGTTATAGTAGATAGTGAAAGGCAAGAAATCAGCATCAAAGATAATGGGATCGGCATCAAAAAAGATTTGGTGCGAAAAACGCTCCTTGATATCGGAAATTCAACTAAGTTACATACAAGAAATCGCGGATTCAGAGGAATAGGCAGGCTTGGCGGACTTTCCTATTGCAAAAAGCTAAGCTTTTGCACGACTGCTGCCGGCGAAAGCGAGAAGACGTTAATTACGTTTGACTGCGAAAAATTAAAGGCTCTTTTGGTGCCGGGACAAAGCACAGAACATAATTTACAGAGCGTGATTGAAGCAGTTACTGATGTTCGCGTTATGCAAGAACAAGCATCGACGCATTACTTCATCGTCAAGATGGAAGGTGTCGATGATATTTCCGCGCTGTTGGATTTAGAGACCGTCAAGGATTATATCTCTCAAGTTGCCCCTATACCTTTTAGAGACAGGTTTTATTGGGGACGAGAGGTGAAAGCAAAGCTAGTCGAGAATGGTATCACCGTCTCCGAATATCCGGTGTTCATCGGCGAATCTTTTGAATCTCTTTCTCAGGTGTACAAGCCGTATAAAAATTCGTTTGAAACGAACTCGCGCGCTGGGGTGTCAAAGGACGAGGTGCTTGGGCTGTCCTTCTTTAGGATAAACGATAGCACTCAGCAACTAATTGCCTATGGCTGGTATGCCGATACGGATTTTTCAGGAACATTGGTTGATGATCGAATTTCAGGCGTTCGGGTCCGCCAAGGGAATATCCTGATTGGCAATCAAAGGACGTTGGCTCCTTACTACAAAGAATCTCGTTTCAATGGCTGGGCAGTCGGGGAGGTTTATGTTGTTTCCCCAAAATTGATTCCGAACGCGCGGCGTGATGATTTTGAGAAGAACACTACATTCTCGGAGTTTACAATCGGATTGAGGAATACTGTTGGTACGGAGATTGCGGACAAAATCCGCACGGCATCAAAAGTCAGAAACAACCCAATGCAAAAAACCATCAGGAAGGTTCAGCGCGATGTTGCCAAGGTTGAAGAACTTCTGACAACCGGCTTTCACTCATCCGCTGAAAAAGAACAGGTCGCGGCAGAACTTGCTGCAACACGGAGAGATTTGTATGTAATCCCAAAGAATGCGCCGACAGAAGTTGTCGAGCAAAAAACCGCTCTTATGGAACGCCTTACCTCTCTCTCGGCTGAAGTTGACGAATCTGCGAACTTTAGGGTTAAAAAGGATATTCCCTCCAATTTCTCGAAATCTGAGAAAAAGGTTGTTCAGGCAATGATGGAAGTCTTGTCGCGCAACTTCGAACGGACGACTGTTGATAGCCTTTACAGCGAGTTCTTGGAGGAACTCAAGTCGGGAGGTAAAAAATAATGATGCAAGTTTATCCCGAAAAATACGACCAACTAGAACTGTCGGTTGAAGAGAAGTCATTCCTTCGGACTGTTGAGCGGGCTTTCTCTGATGAGGAGATGGCCTACTTTGTGCTTCATATTAATCCGCGAAGGAAAGACATTGGGGACGGGAAACATCCGGAATTGTTCTATCTGTTGCTCGTTGACAAAGGGATACTCTTGTTTAGATTTTTAGACGCATCTAATGAGACGGTCGCAAAGATCACCATCAAAGCAATTGGCAATCCGTTTGTTTACAATATGCTGGTGAGTGACATTGTCAAACGCCTTGAGGAAAGTCGCTATCTTACTAACGAAAGCGGCAAGTTGCGCTTTGCGTTGAATGTATGCTTCGTGTTGCCTAAATTTGAGGCGGCGCAAATTTGCCGCCTGTTTGATAACACCGAACAAGAGTTTTGCCGTGACCATGTCCTTTTTGAAGACACAATAAAGCAGATAAGGAAGAGTGGTGCTGACAGAATTAAGAGCTATCTTGGTGTTGGTGATATTCTTCAAGAAGACTTAGTCAACAATGTGTTCCAGCGGCTCTGCCCTGAAATTACGATCCCGCGTAAGTACATTCTGGACGAGAATGGTGCAGTTGGGGGAGCAGACGGAGCGGTGGACACTTCATATAGAGCCGTCCAATCGTATAGATTGGATAATAAGCAGATTGATATTATCAATAAGATTGCTAAAGGCAATCAGTTAATACTTGCTTGTGCGGGCAGCGGCAAGAGCGTCTTGCTTATTTCTAAATGCTTTAAATTGGCGAGCCTCAATCCAAGCGAGGAGTTCCTCATTACTTGTTACAACAGGAACCTAAACAATTATTATCAATGGGCTATTGCTCAAGCAGGCTTTTCTGATAAAAATGTTCTTTGCTCAACTTTCTTTGGCTTTTGTAGATTTCTGTTAGAAAGTAATGGAATTTCTCTTCCGTCCTCTTACAAAAATGACGAATACTATGATAAGCTGTTTATTTTAGCAAATAATGCCTTGTCGGAAGGAAGAATCCGTCAGCGTTATTACGGTATCTTCATTGATGAAGTTCAGATTTTCAGACCTGAGTGGTATCGGTTTTGCTTCAATTTATTGAAAAGCAAAAATGCAGAGGAGCATTTTTTTACGATTGCCGGTGATAAGTCACAGGATATAAAGAACAATATCAAGCATGGGAAAGCACCGTGGCAAGGTGGCGGTGAAGCCTATCCTGAATATAGAGGTAAAACACTCCCGATTGAAACAAACTATCGTAATTCAAAGCCAATAAACGATGCTATCGATCGCTATGTTGCCGTTGCGAAAGAAATGGGAACAAAGCTGGGAGTTGACCTAACTTCAGACCCCGAACTATTTCTGCGGGGAACTGCATATAGAAAGGGAAACTCGCCTACTTTGATTGAATTGGCTGACCTAAGCAATGAAGGCGAAGGAAAAGCAATCGGAGATGCCGTTCGTGATCTTATTGAAAACAAGGGTCTCAGCGAAGTCGACATTGCTGTAATTCTTTATAATAGGGCGGCTCGGTACACAACCAAGGGGTGGAAAACACACTATTATCAGTTGTTGCCCTTTATCAAAAGGTACTTTTTAGCACAAGGATGGGAGTATCCAGCTATCTTGATTTCGGGCGAATCCGAGGGTGTGACTTACGGCTCAAGAAGAGGTGTGACGATTGCTACCATTGAAGGATCGTTAGGGCTTGATTTCAGAGCGGTTGTCATAGCAGGTTTGCGGCCACTCGGAACACTTGAAAAAGCTAGAACATTTGACGAGTTTACGACAGCAACGCCCGAACAATTGCTAGATAAACTCGAAGCCTTTAAAAAGAACATCAACTTCCTTTATACGGGTTGCACGAGAGCAAAAGACGAACTGACCATTATCCTCTCAGCTCCTAAAGGGGAATCAATATATATGGATTTAATTAGACAATCAATGTAGGAGGTGAGTAATCGATGACTACATACGATGATAAAACTAAGTGCGCAATGGAGTCGGGCAGGCGTTTTATCTTGCCCACATTCAAACAGTGCGACGAAGCAACATTCAAGGCCAGTTACATCGTTGCGTCAGATGTCAAATGTGACGGAAAAATCACCGCACTCTTCGACTTGATAGTTTTGGGAAGCATTGAAGCTGCTGAACTTGATGTCAAGGGCAGATTTGTTTGCCTTGGCAAGTGTGAAGTGAGCGGCACTATTCTTGTGCAGAACGAAATCTGGGTGAATGACGTCCGAGCGAAAAATATTGAAACTAACGATAGGATTTTTGCCCAGGAAATAGATGGTGAGACAATCATTGCCGATGGAAGTATCGTTGTTGGAAAAATTCTCGCAGTTGAGAAACTTGCCAAGAGCGAAAAGAACATATTGTGCGGGGAGACTGCTTATGGTTCCGGCAAGGTCGTAGCAAACACAATCATTACTGGCGAGCCGCTTGACTTGGATGACGGCGAAGAGTCAATTGCATCTCCAAGTACATATATGCCAAGTCCCGTACAGACGCAATCTGTAGCTGCTTCTTCCAAGTCATCAAAGCCAGTTGACTTGATTGCATGTGGCGAAACGGAATATGCGACACTTGGAAACTATATAGGGTACTTGGATTTCTTAATTTCTGTTGCCTATGATGACGAAAGCAAAGATAAGTATACGCGTTGGAAAGTGGTCTTAGAAGAAGCAGAAAGAGTCTGTCAAAGTGGTATCAACGGATATTCGAATATCGCTATAGTGATATGGCTGACCGAAATAACCACTTCTTCCTATTTTAAGAACTGGGACAAGATAACGGACCTATTCGATGTCTTCGAAAAACATTTCAAAGATTTGGTAGAAGATTCGAGTGATTTTGTAACTTGCTCTATCGACAGTTATGGGGAATGGTTAGAAGCCCTATCAATACTAAGTAGATTTGGCGCTTTGGTTGAAGGAACCGTATCTCGCACAGCTTTTGAATTGGTTGTGTCCAACCTTGGACTAAAAGCAAAGTTCGTTTCTGACAGACTTAATGAAAAGGGGTGGCAGGCAAATGGCTAATAACAGAGAAGTATTGGCGAACAATATCATCGATAGATTCGTCGCTGCGGTCTCTGGCACAGATAAGGAACAATGGCTATTTAATAGCCCGGACGACCGTATATTCGTTGGTAAGTTGTCTCCTCAGAGCGCAGAGGATAATTTTTCGTCTAGTGTTCTTATTAAACAAATAAGCGTGGACTTCCGAATCCCCAAGAAGGATATCGGTATTGCGGAGTTGCAAATCTATCCCCAAGGAAACTTCTTCTTTAGGGTGTTGCCTACCCTTAACCAGCAACGCGAATTTTTTCTCAATAACCTTATCTCCACCTTCAACCCTGAGACAGGGTTTGTTGACTTTTCCACACTCGCCGAGGCGTTCAATAAAAGGGTGTTGACTGCGGAAATGCAGGGGCATAAAGTTCAGCTTTTACCCGTCTACGAAAAGATAGCCATCGACAAAGATAGCGTTAGCATTGGGTTAAAGATTTCCGACATTTATAATCCGTCCTTTGATTGCGGAAGTGTTCCGTTGGACTCTCTGTTCTATACCGAAATCAAGGAGCAGGTGGAGGCTCTCTGTGCGGAGACGCAAGCCCGTTCTAATATTATGCCATGTCAATTCAGAGACAAACTAAAAATTGATGATTTGCTCTCCGAAGAGTCATGGAAAGCGTATTGCAATAGACAGACTTCACGTGGGGAACCGAGAATGTTCCCTAGTTTTAACTATTCTTTGAATGTGAGTGTTAAGGGCAGTGGTGATAACCTCAGTGTTACTGTAGCTCTCAGCAATGAAACACCTTGGGGTGACGAGACTGCTGGCTTTGGTCAGTCATCTGCCAAGAAAGATAAATACAGGGTAAATACCCTGTTTAATTCGGGAATTAAAGTTAAATGCTTGAACACCGAATTCATCCCGATTGAACTGGACTACTTTGCCGATGATTACAAGTACGATAGATATGTCTATGCACTGGGCAATAACTGCAATGTCTCTTATGACAAAGTAAAGATGGAGATACAAACTACCCATGTGCCGTACTTCATTCAGAACCGGCTGAAGACAAACGATAAGATGGCTATTAAGTTTGATGATCTGATTGCCGATCCGATAGTTACGCTAAAGAAGATTCACACAAAAATGCTGACAGAGGCAGGAAACTGGAGGATTGATTTGGAACGGCGCAAACTTCTTCCGCAGGGTGTTGAAGGTGCGCTCACGGCACTTGGCGTAAAACAGTTCGGCAATGAGATTGACGCCTTTAATATGGAAATCTCGCGGTTCGCTACGGGAATTGACTTGCTCAGCAAACACAATATGATTTGTAATGCTTTCCGTTATATGAACCAAGCCTTTAAGGAAGCAGCCAAGGGCAAATATTACAGTTGGCGTCTGTTCCAGATTGTCTTCATAGTTTGCTTGATCCTTGATGTAGTGGCACACGAGCAGGATTTAATGCTTGAAGATGATATCAGAAGTAAGGCGAAAACCGATGATATCGACATCCTTTACTTTCCAACCGGCGGTGGTAAAACCGAGGCATTCTTAGGAATCCTTGTGTTTAACTTGTTCTTTGATCGTCTGCGTGGCAAGAACTATGGCGTAACAGCAATTCTGAAGTATCCACTCCGCTTGCTCTCGGTGCAGCAAGTTCAGCGTGTTGCGAATATTCTTGCTACTTCTGAGGTGATCCGTCAAGTAAAAAAACTGGGCGGCAGCCAATTCAGTCTCGGTTACTATGTTGGGGAGGGAAATACACCTAATAATATTGATAAAGACCTGCAAAGGACTTTGATTGAACTGTCACCAAACGAAGTTGATGAAAAGTACCGTTTGGTCGATGTTTGCCCTTTTTGCGGACAGGAAACAGTTCATGTGGTCTATGACGCAGATGCCAACTCTTTGCGGCACATATGCTGCAACCTAGAATGTGCTTCACAGGGTATTATTCCGTTGTTTATGGTCGACAACGATATCTATAGATACTTACCATCTGTCATCATTTCCACGGTTGATAAGATGACCGCCATAGGATTCAACTCGAACTTCCACAACATTTTATGCGGTGCTGAGTATGAATGCCCGAAGCACGGTTTTACAGCGAAAACAAAGTGTCTTGCAAACGGTTGCCAGTGCGACCCTGATGATTTCAAGAGAGTGCCGATGAAAGACCCGGCTCCGACACTAATGATTCAGGACGAGTTGCATCTTATAAGAGAAGCGTTAGGTGCTTACGATGCCCATTACGAAACCTTGATTGAGTATTTCATTCGGAATCTGTCAGGTTGCGACAGAGGCATTAAGGTTATCGGTGCAACGGCGACTATTTCTGCTTATGCAGAACAAGCCAAGCATCTTTATTGGAAAGGTGCGATCCGATTTCCTGCCGCCTCGCCATATCTTGACCATAACTTCTACTCGTTCATTGACAAGGATGACATTGGCAGAATCATTGTTGGGTACGCGCCATTCGGAAAGGCAATCGTGAACAGCGTTGCGTATTCTCTACAATATCTTAAGCGAGTGGTCTGGAATCTCTACGAAAATCCGCAGGATGTTTTGGGTTTTGACGGTATAGAGATTGATGGTACTGAAGATGAGCGGATTGCTGAAGTAAAAAACCTATTAGAGGAATACTGGATAATCCTCGAATATAACAACGTCAAACTCGAAAGCAACAGGGTTTTACAGGCGCTGGAAGATCCTATCAATACGGAATTGAATAAAGAGGGCGTTCAGCCATTGACAGCCAAAAAGATGACTGGCGACGACTCTTTCCAAGAGGTCAGGGCAACACTCTCGACTATTGAACATGCGGAAAGTGTGGTGCATGGCATTGATTTCAATATGATTGCTGCGACAAGTATGATTTCACATGGTGTGGACGCTGACAGATTTAACCTCATGCTGTTTTACGGAATCCCTGGTAATACAGCAGAGTATATTCAGGCTTACTCGCGTGTCGGAAGAAAGCATACAGGCGTGGTCATTGACATCATGCGCCCGTCACGAGAAAAAGACCAAAGCTATCTGAAGAACTTCATAAAGTTCCACGAATACAAGGATATCCTTGTAGATTCTGTTTCAATAAACCGATGGGCAACAAAAGCAGTCGAGAACACTCTGCCGGGAGTTATTTCAAGCCTTATTCTCAACTATTACCTTTATGTCCTGAAACACACGACAGGTATGAGCGACATCAGCAAATATTCGCAGTTGAAGACAGCTCTGCTTGCTGAAAAGATAACTGCGGCAGAGCTCAAGACCCACGCTTATGGTGTTTACAAGTGTTCTGACGCTGACAGTGCGGTCGGTAACCTTTATCGGCAGACAATTGATAGATTGATTGATGCACTTGTGGACGACCTAAAGAATGGCTCTTTTGACGCTAATACATACATTACGGAAGTATTCAAGAACTGCTATTTTCGAGTGATGTTAAGTCTTCGTGATACCGATCAACAACTTATAGTTGAGATGAAATAGGAGGAAAAAGAAATGCCATCTGACAAAAATACAATGCGCCGTGGAGTGCATCAAGCCTTGTATAAGTACCTGCCTGGCAGTTGGGTGGACTTTTCGCAGAGCGGTGGTGGAGTTACTTATGCAGTCCATGTCGACCGTTGGAACAGCGTTCACCTGACCGGAATTAACAGTAAGCGACTTCTTCGTGTGGTGAACCAGAGAGTAGGCGAATTCAAAGACGGAAGCCCCGACGGGGCGGCTTCTGTTGTGAACTTTTCTTCAATCATAAACGATGAGAACTATTACGTTTTAACTCCAAAGGTCAGTGAACAAGAGCGCGCCATTGTTACTTCTGTGAAGCCTTGGGTGTTCGTATGCAATTCCTGCGGGCGGGTGCGGCAGTATTACAGCTATGATGAATTCAAGCGGCGCGAACACGAATATTGCGACGTTTGTGGAAAACATATGACACAGTTGCGGATGATCCGGTTCTGCAAGTGCGGATACGCTGACGGCATTTTTGTCCCCAAATGCCAAAACAAAGAACACGGCACGAAGTATATGACGAGACGCGGCAGCGGGCTTGACTTTGTATGCAAGAAGTGTGGGCAGAAAGCGGCTTTGCCATTCTATTGCCCTGATTGCCGACAAAAACTCGATATAAAGCCGGCACTGGACTCGTCACACTACTTTCCGTTCACACTTTCCCTTATCGACCTGCTTGATAAACGGAAAGACGTGTTTTTGGGCAATGAAGAAAATAGCCGAGGTGAAAAAGTTGTCATCGGGCAATATTTAGGGTTGATACCGCAAGAAGAATACGCCGCTATAATAGCCAAGGGGAATATAATGCAAGACGATGAATTTGAAGCCGCTTTAGCAAAGGAAGCCGATGGTTTGCGCGCCGCTGGTCTTACAGAAGATATTATTGCGACAGTTATTGACGCGAAAAGGCGGACAAACCCGAATAGCAAGATATTTGAAGCAATCGAACAAGTCGGTAAAGGTCTCTCTGTCGTGAGTAATGACGACATCAAACCGATTGCTGAGGAGATTCTTGAGTATGATGAACTCGTACACGCAAAAGTAGTTCTATCCCTTGAAGATGCTGAAGTAGATGCCGAACTGGTCAATGACGGTATTAAGCCTGACTATGTCGGTATCTCGAAGTCGCTGGGTTTCTCCAATGTTCAGATTTGCTCTGGGGTCCCAATCGTCTTTGCGGCATATGGATACACCCGCAAAGAACGAGAATGCAAGGAAGGAGTTAGACTTCATGGTTTTCCGCAAGAGATGGAGAAGAAGAACATTTACGCCACTCGGCTTGAAACGGAAGGAGTGCTGTTTGAACTCGACCGTCGAAGGGTTTTGAATTGGCTGTTGGAAAACCAGTTGATTCAGAAACAAGATTTGCCGCAGGATATGAGCGACCGCGGTATTAAGATGTGGTTTTTAGACCGCATCCGTCTTGACCGTATTACTCCGTTCACGCCGATAGATGAAGTTGACTCATATGGTATGATTACAAAGGAAGTATATACTCTGATACACAGTATCTCTCATGCTTTGATAAACGAAGCGTCTGAGATATGCGGATTGGATAAGAGTTCTCTTTCGGAATATATCCTGCCGAATATCCCGGCAGTGTTTGTATATTGTTCGAATTCTCAGGGATTCAATATGGGAGCCTTATACAGCGCGTTTCAGTCGCATTTTGACCGGTGGCTCAAACATGCCAAGGAATGGTCGAAGAAGTGCATCTTTGACCCAATCTGCATTGACAAGGAAAAGGCTTGTGCCGGTTGCCTATTTTTAAACGAGGTATCTTGCCAGCATTTCAACAAAGATTTAGACCGGGGCTATCTCTGCGGATACTTCGATAAGCAAAAGCAAGAGAAACTAATTGGTTTCTGGGAGGATTAGATATGGCTATCATGCATCCTGCTCAAATACCCGAAGGTTACCACGCTTATTCCGAGGTGAAGTTTTTCAATGCCTGCAAAGAACAGTTGCCTAATAAGTACCACGTCTTTTATTCAGTCCGTTGGTACTCCACGAATAACGGTGTCAGGGAAGACAGCGAATGCGACTTCCTAATTTTTAATCCAGACTATGGGTTTCTTTGTGTTGAGGTTAAGGGCGGTACAGGAATGCGGGTCGAGGACGGAGTGTGGTATCTTATTGACCATGATGGCGAAAGAAAACTGAAGAGGTCTCCTTACGAGCAAGCTGAACAGAGTATGCGATTTTTTAAGAAGTATTACGAGGATGAAGTGGAGTCTCAGTTTTCTGGTATATACGGGTGTGCCGTTGCTTATCCGAATTATTCAATCACTGCTCCTATAACAATCGGCTCGCCGATGGAAATGACCATCGACCTTTCAACGCTAGGTGACTTACAGAAGCGGGTGACCGAAATATTCCGCTATTTCCGCGCTCAGCGTCGCACTGCGTCGTCTTTCCTATCACCTGACAGCCAAAAGAAGTTTATTAGTATCGTTAACAAGCGCATTTCTCTGTCTATTGCCGCTGGAGCCTTGATACAAGACAAAGAGCGTGAACTGCTCGAAATAAACCGTACCCAAGACACTGTCATTGACTTACTGGCACATTATCCAAAGGCGTTTATTGTCGGCGGCGCAGGGACGGGCAAGACTTGGATTGGCATCAAAAAGATACTGCGTTGTGTGCAGTGCAACGGTCAGGCCCTATATCTCTGCTATAACAAGGCATTAGCAGAAAACGTGGCAGCTATTGTCTCAAACGACCGTGCTGATTGCCATAACATTGATTCGTTCGCCTATGCCCTTCTTGGTGGAAAAACTGCAACCGCACCCGAACAGAATGGCTGTAAAGAATACAGCAACTTAATCAGTGATTTGCCTGCCTTCAAAAAATACGACTTGGTGATAGTTGACGAAGGGCAGGATTTTACAGAAGATTGGGCGTTTTGTGCTAATCTGATGATAAAAGATGGCGGTTCGCTATATGTGTTCTATGATGAGTGTCAGAACATCTTCAAGCGTAACTTTGGCGATAAATTCTTCATCGACGAACCGCCGTTTGTGCTTAGATACAACATAAGGAATACTGCCAACATCTATAGGTATGCCCAAGAGCAGACCAACTTAGGATTAGATACAATCGCCAATCAGATTGAGGGTGTTGAACCTGATTACCGAAAGTTCACGCGCAAGGCGCAAACCGTATCATTCATTGATTCGGTTATAAATAAGCTTGTAAACAAAGAAGGTGTTAGTCCGCACAAGATTGTTATCCTTAGTAACCGAAGGAAAGACAACTCAATCTTGAATGAAACCGTTGCGGTAGGCGGACACCGTCTTGGCTACGAAAAGATACTACCAGACGCCAATTCGATAGCCTTCAGAACCATACAAGGCTTCAAAGGACTTGAATCGGATGTCGTTATTTATATTAACCATACATACAAGAACGAGCCGAAAACTGATAGCATCCGTGCCACTCTCTACACGGCACAAACGAGGGCGAGATTCTATCTGTATGTATTGGATTTTGAAGAAAATGGGAGATCTTAATAACATGGAAGACATTCTTCTGATAGAGCCAAATTACTCAAATAAATACCCCCCTTTAGGACTTATGAAAATCTCAACCTTTCATAAGCAACTAGGTGATTGCGTTGTTTTCGCAAAAGGAAAACTTACGGACAATCTGGTGGAGAAAAGGTGGGACAGGGTCTATGTTACGACGCTGTTTACTTTCGAGTGGGAGGAAACTAAGAAGAGCATAGAGTATGCGCTAACTGTGGTCAAGGACAAAAACAAAGTCTTTGTAGGCGGCATTATGGCCACTCTAATGCCTGAACTGTTTATAAAAACATTCCCGACCATTACTCTGATAAAAGGGTTGTTGAATCGGGATGGAACAGTGGGACTACGAGACGAGAAGTGCATTGACCGCTTAACCCCTGATTATGATATTCTTGATGACATAGATTACAAGTATCCGGCAACCGACGCTTATTTTCTCTACATGACTCGTGGGTGCGGCATGAAATGCCAGTTTTGTGCTGTGCAAACTCTTGAGCCGGAGTATATTCCGTATATTTCAATAAAGGATCAAATTGCAGAAGTTGACAGACGGTTCGGGGCAAAGCGGAACCTTCTCCTCATGGATAACAATGTTCTGCGCTCAAATAAGTTTGACAGTATTGTCGATGAACTGATTGAATTAGGCTTCGGAAAGGATTGTACTTATCCGAGTCCTCGCACGGGTAAGCCTTTGAAGCGATATATTGACTTTAACCAAGGTCTTGACGCTAAGTTGCTCACAGAACATAAAGCAAAGCGTCTAGGAGAGCTTGCAATAAACCCTGCGCGAATAGCCTTTGATCATATAGAAGACAAGGAGCAATACAAAAAGGCTTTGGAACTGTGCGCCAAAAACGGAATTAAATATCTGTCTAACTACATCCTATATAACGGCGAGGATTTTACAGGCAAGGGGCAACACTACCATGCTGACACACCAGAAGACTTATATATCCGCATGAGGGTGTCTATGGACTTTTGTGACGAACTCAATGATAAATATGGACACAACGGGAGGGTTCACATATTTTCCTTTCCTATGAAATATATACCTTTGAACGCGACCGACAGGTCTTTTGTCGGCACTCATTGGAACAAAAAATACCTTCGTGCAGTGCAGAGGATGCTTATCCCCACGCAAGGTAAAGGTGTATCAACACGGTCGTTTTTTGAGGCTGATTTCGGCAACACTACTGAAGAGTTTATTGAGAACCTTGCCATGCCTGAAGAACTTCTTGGTTTGCGTGGACATTTCGTAGAGCGAGCCAATGAATCTAAAGAGGAAAAGAAAAAGCGTTATGCCCAATGGGAAATCAACCACGCTCGAATTTTTGAATGGACCCAACTGTATCGCTCTTTAGGAGATGACTTTACAAGCTATGTGGAAATCATCAAGGACAACGACTTCTCGATTCATAATTATAAGCGTATAACCTCACCCACCATTAGGAAGATGTTTATTCATAACTTGTCGTACCTAAGTATTTTGAGGAACATTGAAATGCTCGGCACAGAGATGCTTGCGTACATTAAGGTTGAGTTTCCAACGATGTACCGTGAATTGTTGCGGTATGTAATCAAATCCGAACATACGCAGTTTTCTTGCATGAAAGGAATGCTGACACTTCAGGGCAACGCTTATATAGCTGATGTTATAAGAGCCTTTATAGAGGAACCATATTTGACGACGAATGTCTTTGACGCTCTGTACAAAGCGCAAAAAGATTTGAAAAAGGTTGTTCTTGACACTCGAAGCCTTGATATCGCATTACGATACAGAATGGCAAACGCCATTTCTGATACTGAACTGAGAAATATCATGCGTTTGGGCATTGAGGGTGATGAGAAAAAGATTGAAACGCGGCTTTATCAGAAATCTAGGAAACTCAAGGATGTCTTGCGTGAAAAAAACAAAGATGAGATAGCAGGTGATGTTATTCTCGATAAAATCGAAGAGGTAATCGGTCTGCTCCAAAAGGTATACAGGAAGGAAGTAAAATAAGGTGGACATTACAATAGGAAAATTTACGCTCGAAACCCTTACATCAGGTATGTATGAGCGTCCCAAAGACATATACCGTGAATACATTCAGAACGCCGTTGATTCAATCGATATTGCCGTGTCTGAAAAGTTGGTGAAAGAAGATAAGGCTCAAATAGACATCGAAATAGATAAAGAAGGGCGTTGCATTAGGATATCTGACAATGGAACCGGTATTGGCACGGAAAACGCCACTCGGTACTTGTTAGACATCGGACACTCCCCTAAACGGTTCACAAATGCACGAGGCTTTCGAGGCATCGGGCGTCTAGCTGGACTTGCTTATTGCAATACCCTTATTTTTGAGACCTCCGCCGCTGGCGAAGACAAACGGACAATCATTGAATTTGATGCAAAAACTCTATGTGAGCGTATGCTCAATGAACGAGTTGATATCGACTTGCTCTCACTTATTTCCGAGGTGGTTACTATTAAGGTTGAGCAAGAGGCACGGACAAAGCATTACTTCAATGTTGTTATGATTGGAGTCGAAAACACAGATGGAATTTTAGATTTGGATAAAGTTCAGCAATACCTTGAACAGGTTGCACCGGTCGATTTTGAAAAGTCCTTTGGATGGGGCAAAATCATTAAGTCGAAACTGAAAGTTTTCGCTTTTGCGCCGTCAAGCTATAATATTTTTGTGAGCAGCGGTGACCATCGTGTTCCCATAATGAAAGCCTATCAGGATACGGTAATTTCTGACCGCCTTAGAAAACTTGAAGATAATATTTCCGAGATAGAAACTAAAGAGTTCATCTACGATGGGGAAAAAATTGCTTATCTTTGGTATGCAAAAACAAGTTTCTACGGTACACTTCAAGACGAAGCAATCAAAGGAATCCGCGTAAGGAAAGGCAACATTCTCATTGGAGACAAAACAACTTTGAATCATATTTTTAAGGACGAGCGGTTCAATGGTTGGCTGCTCGGAGAACTTCACCTTCTATCCTCTAGACTGATACCCAATGCTCGAAGAGATGAGGTAGAGAAGAACGCGGCGTACTCTGCTATGATCGCCGATTTACGGGCTTGGGCTGAAGGAATTTCCTATGAGATAAGGAAAACCTCAAACCAACGGAGTTCGGATAAAAAAGCCCAGAGAATCATTGAGTTTGCTCGGAACGAAATAATACAAGATATTGAAGCTACTACCACAGTCGTTGTACCAGAGGTAACACTGCTTAACAAAGCCGAAATTGAGCAAGTGAACCATACAGAATTGGTAGCGGCTCTTGACATCATCATCGGCGCACAGCAGCCAAGCACGAAGTACAAGGCCCTTAATCTGCAATCGAACATTACTGTCGAGCAGAAGAAGGTCTTAGCGCGCGTCTTCGACATAATTTGTAGCGATGAAACCCAGCAATCAAACGCTCTTATAAAGAGAATAATCTGCGAGTTTGTTCCGAAGTCTGTGGCTATTGCGCGGTAAACATTAGTAAGTATGGAGGCAGAGACATGGGTAGCGTGCTGATGAAATCAATTATTGGCAGATTTGACAATAACTCATTCAAGACATTTTTTCAGAGGATGCTTGACCAATCAGATTTTTATAACGGAAAAACAAAAAAGTTCTCAAATATTGATGATAGAATATTTGCACGTCCTGCGGAAAGATTTTAGCAAATTGCAGATAAATTTTTTTATGTGCTAATCACCTTACATATTGTGGGAACGTTGAAGTAGATCCGCTTCGTGCGAAAATTCAATTTAATGACTTGTTTGATGAAGTGTAAGCCATCTTAACATCAATCCGGCGATAAAAGTGAAGATTGCTATTGAAGTTAAAGCGGAAGCGGAAGTTGGCTTTAGCGATAGTTTGCAACGCACAATCAAAGAAAATTGCAAAGTTTTAAAATTTAAAACGGCAGAGTTTTATAAATAAATATAATGGTGTCTGGAAGGGGGTAGAAAATGAATTGTGATAATAGTGAGTGGATTAGTTTGCATATCAGAACGCGAGTTGGGAACAAAGACACCAATATGAGAGTGCTGGGGATCTTATTTGGTGGATATACGACAGATTGTGTTGCTGAAAAATTAATTGATATGTTGTTGTCAATGGAAACCGGGATGGTAGGTGGCTGGAAACGCGGCCATAATGGGACCGTTGCAGAAAAACTGTTTATATTGGCTCAGGAATATTACAAACAAAATGAAAAAGACAATGAAATAAGTACATATCAAATTTCACTTTCCAAAGCAAAATTTGATATGTTGGTTAGCATTTCCGAACGTATAAATAGTACCCCTGGCGAAATAGCCGGAGTGCTTATTGATTTAACAGCATACCTGATGAAACCCTTGCTAGAAACCAATGAAAATTCAACGTTCTATAAGGCCTTATGATAAAACTGGTTATTTAATTTTTTATGGTTGCTGTTCTCCATATTTTCAAACGGTTACCTTAATGAAACCATTCGTTCAGTAGTTTTGCTGATTTTCATCGCTGAAAATATATGACGTTATTTTGCTTAAATAGTTGAAGCTGCTTGCAGAATAACAAAATGGAGGTATGAAATGCTTACTATTGTGCAAAATCCCCAAGATATACAAAATTATTATGATTTATTTAAGCGAGTACTAATAAATAATGCCCAGGAAATAGTGCAAACTAATATTGGATACAAAGGAGATAGTTTCAAAACAGAAGCTTTTTGGTCAAGCGCATTAGGGATATGGATGGTGTTCGCAAGTGAATATAATCGATCTTGGAACGCTTTTGGATTAAATAGGCCATCAGAAACAGATTCCAACTCTATTACTTGCGAAATTAATTTCCCTTATTCGGGAATTAACCGTCGCATTGCGGGTGCCTTTGCTTTGGATGAGCGTGGGAAGACATTTGTTATTCATAGAGGGAAAATTGGCGGTGGTCGAGTTGGTATTGGAAAAAATATGATGTTGCAGAATTATTCTGGCGATATTAGGAAAGTAAAAGATGGCAATAAACAGTCGGATGTTATAATAATCGGTTCCCTTCAAAGTGAAGATTTTAGCAGTCAATTAGCGCAATTTGTTTCGGATGTTCAGTGTTTAAAAGATAAGAGCCAAGGAAAGAGTTAGCTAATTTTATCCGTTATATTGGTATTTTTCAACGAAATAATGATGATCAATGAAAGAAAAAAAGTTACTGCTTCAAGATAGGATATAACAGGTTTTATTAGTATGCTATCGGTTGCAATGGATTCAATTGGCGCTTCGTCCATCATATTTATTCAGTCTTCAATGAAAAAATACAAACTCTTATAGGCATATATAAAGAGATTTATGTATGTAATTATTAATATAAATACAGATACAAATAGATATGAACCGGACATAAAATTTATGTGATTATTGAGGAATAAGTTCTAAAATTGTCGGGACCTATTCCTTTTTGTTTTGATTATTATATCCTAATTGATATCAAATTGAGTGATTTAATTATAGATAAACAGACGAATTAATTAACAATAAAAATGTAGATATATAATGTATAAAATAAATTTATTGTCATTTAGGCATTAATGATAATAAATTTATTTACAAAAATAATGTTGAAAAATAACGCCATTTGTGATATTTTAATATTAGACGAAAAAATGATAAGAAAGGGCAATATGGGTATGAATATAACCAAAGTAAAGGTAGCAGATATAGCAGCAGACTTGGGAGAAATCAGTACAATATTTGCTTTTCGGCCTAAAGGTGAGCAAATGAGAAGAAATTTAGAGCAGCGTGTAATGTCCAAATTGACGGACGATTGCGCAGTGGAGCTGGATTTTATAGGGATTAGAATGTGCGATGCGAGCTTTATCGATGAATTTGTTTTAAAGGCAATTGAGAACATTATTGAAATGAAAAAAGAAAATATGATATATGTGTGTAATGTTAATCAGGATATCATGGAATCCTTTCACATGGCAATTGTTTACCGAAGGCATCAAGGTCAACATTTGCCGGTAATGCAAAAAGAAGCCGAAAATCATTATTTGCCAGTAGGTCCATTAGAAAAATCTTTAAAAATAGGACTGGATGCTTTATTAGTGCATAACAAACTTAACGCTAAAAATTTTTATGAGATTTTGAAAGGATCAGCTCCAGAAGTATCAGTTGCGAATGCCAATTTGATTTTAAAACGGTTATATGATTATCGGCTGATTTTGCGCACGAAAAAGAAAGATGAGAGAGGTAAATATTATGATTATTATTTGCCGTTATCATCACAAAATATTCAAGCGAGTAGGAAGCTGAGCTGTGTAAATTACAACTAATAAGGATTTAATAAAAAAAGATCTTAACTCTGCAATGTAAAATGCAGAGTTAAGATCTTTTTTTACGAAAAAAATGTTGACAAAAATAAAGTTGCATGGTAATTTATAAAATAAATATTACAAAAAAAATGTAGAAAAATTAAATAAGAGGTGAAAAGTATAGCGAACGATAATTTTAGCTGATTTAAATTGAAAGTAGGAGAAAGATAATGAGTAAATTATATGCAACAGTCGAAGAACGTATGCAAAAAGTGGATCAATTATCCATTATTCATCCGAGAATGAAAAGGGTATTAGAAAAAATTGAATATTGTCATCAGATGTCAAAATTTTTATGCGAACCGCAATGTTTATTCATTAGTGGGCAAACCGGAGTTGGAAAAACGTTTATTCATCACTATTATTCGCGACAATACCCTGCCAATATCAATGAACAAGGGGAACGAACTGTTTCAGTGGTCTCATGTCATGTTTCATTCCCAATTACGATTAAAAGCTTGATCGCAACAATCGGCACAAAACTAGACGATGAAAATTTTGCAAAAGGATCAATTTTCCAACAAACAAAACATTTAGAGAATATGGTAAAAGAACGAAATGTTCAGTTGATCATCATTGATGACATGCGCGTCTATTCCGACCAGAAATTAATGAAAGATACTAAGAAAACTATGGAATGGTTGAATACCTTCATCGATTCTACCCGTATCCCTTTTATACTAATTGGGTCGCCGTTTTTTATGAAAAGTTTAAAATATATACCTAAATTGGATCGGCGATTTGCTTTTCGGGAAACTTTGGATGCCTTTGAGTATAAGAGTCGAGCATCCCAAACTGAATTCAGAATGTTATTGAAGCATATTGGTCATCTTATGCCGTTTTCAGAGCCATCTGTAGTTGGCGATGAGGAAGTAGTAAGAGAAATTCATCATGTTACTCGAGGGGTGATTGGCAACATAATGCAAATAATTAGTCGTGCGTACTATCATGCTATCCAAAATAATAACGAAGCAATTAGCTCAGAGACCTTGGCAACTGCAATCAGGGAATTCAGTGAATTTGCACAACCACAAGAGAATTTGGTTCGTCAAAAAGATATAGGGTTTCGTAGAAAAAAATCGCACACGAAAAATGAAAATTTGGAGTAAGCGCGGCCAATATTATAGGAAGCGTTTGAGAAAAGTCGCAAAAACATCGGGGCAATATATTGCGAGCTTTACGTAAATAGTAAAATAAACTGCACACAAATAAAAAATTAGAAGGGGACAATTTATATGAAGAAACGGCATGAAAAAATAAAAAGGGATGACGGATCAGTAAGACCTTCGGGTTTAGTTACGGTGGATTATGCCAAATTAGATTGTACCATCATTGATGAAAAAACTAATACGGTTTTCGGAAGGCCTTGGGTTACATTGGTGATAGATATTTTTTCCAAACATGTCACCGGTTATCATATTAGCTTTGAGCCACCTGACGCATTAACGCCATCGACTTGCCTTGATCAGCCATTATATTCTAAGTACCCAAATAATGAATGTGCAGACAGCGGTATGGAATGTCAAATAGAAGGTGCTACAGGAAATCATGTCATTATTGATAAAAGCGAAAGCTTGATGACTGATATTCAAGGAAACTGCATAAATGGAATTAGCGAGCGCCTTTTCAATCAAATCAACACAAAGCTACAACACCTGCTTTACGAAACATCTTTTGCAAATTTATGTGGAAACGATGAAGGCAGCGCGGAACATCATTTGTGCATTAGTTATGAAATGCTGGATTGTCTGCTGCGTAAAGCGAAATTCAGTGATTGTTTTAATTACATAGATGGAGGTAGGAATTGAAATGAAAAAACCGATTCGAAAAATAAAAAATTACAAAGGCCGAAATAGCATTATCGGAAAGTTTGCCAGTGCTAAGATGAATAAGATAATTCATTGGGAATCCATGATTGAACGCGACTATATATTCTTGCTAGAAACAGATCCAGATGTAACGTACTATGCTTCCCAGCCACTAAAGATGGAATATTGGAAGGATGGTAAGAAGCATTTCTATACCCCTGATTTTTTGGTAAAGCGTAATGGCATAACACAAATTGTTGAAGTGAAGCCGAGCGCAAAAGTAGAAAAACACCGTGAGCTTTTTCAAGCTATAGCATTATATTGTGAGGATAAAGGATGGAAGTTCTTGGTGGTCACAGAGGCAATGGTACGGGTTCAGCCTCGGCTTGAAAATGCAAAGATTCTTTGCCGGTATTCGTTCGGCAATATTACGTTTGATTATATTGAAGAATGCAAAAATTATTTAAAACAACACGGAGCGAAACCACTGCTGGAAGTAAAAGAACACATGAAAGCGAAAGGATATTGTCCTGCTATGATTTACACTTTGCTATATAAAGGTGCCATTGCTTTTGCGATCGATCAGCCAATCAATGACGATTGCAGACTCTGTTCCGAATGAGGATGGTTTAAAGCATGGGAAAAACGTTCAGGATAGAAAAAGGCTTGAAATTTAGCTACAAAAACAGAATTTGGGAAGTTGATCAATTTATTGGGCCGGCAAATGTGCGAATCATCAATATTGCGAATGGCGAAACAGATATTAAGGAAAAAGAAGAATTGTTGAAAGCTTTAGTTCGCAAGGAACTGCAAATAATTATTGATATCAATGAAAGAAAAAAGAAAAATGGTGTTGATTTATCTAAATTCGATCTGGCGAAAGTGCCTACTGAACTGCAGAAAAATGTCTTAAAAAATTATGAATATATTAAAACAGTTCGTAAAAAAGGGCGTTTTCCGCTTGTTGTTGAAGCTTTTCAACAAATTGTTGCAGAAACAGCTCAAAGGATACAAGACGATAATCCTCCAAGCGCAATTACAGTGTATCGTTGGTGGACACAGTACAAAAAATCGGAAGATGTAAGGGTACTGATTGACAATAATTGGTATAAAGGAAATTTTGACAGCAGAATATCTGAAATCCAAGAGAAGATAGTAGATGCTGCCATACAAAACTATTATCTGACAGATCAAAGACCAACGATCAGAGCAGTTAAAGATTTAATAGACATACGAATATCAGAAGAAAATAATGTTGAAGGAATTGATAAAATGCCTCCCATTTCATATAAGGCTGTATACAATCGTATCAAAAAACTTGATCCGTATGTAGTGGCGAAGTCCCGTTATAACGAGAAATACGCAGAGCAAAAGTTCGGAGTTTCCGGTGGTGGACCTCGGCCAACGAGAATCTTACAGCGCGTTGAAATGGATCATACAAAAATGGATCTTTTCGTTATCTGTGAAAAAACAGGTATGGTGTACGGAAGACCTTGGTTAACTCTATGTATAGATGTTTATTCAAGGTGCATTTTGGGCTACTTTATTTCTTTCGAACCTCCCAGTGCGATGACGGCATTGGCTTGTTTGGAGCACGCAATCTGGCCTAAAAATATCAAGGAGAAATATTCGGACATTGTTAACGAGTGGTCGGCGGCAGGTATACCGGAAAATTTAATTTTCGACAATGGTAAAGAATTTATGGGTACCAATGTTGAAAACGCCTGTCTGTCTCTGGGAATCAATGTTGATTATTGCCCGGTCCAGGAACCATGGTACAAGGGGTGCGTAGAACGGTTTTTTGGAAGCATTAATACTCAATTAATCCATTTGTTACCAGGAACTTCTTTTTCGAACATTTTTGAAAAAGGCGAATATGATTCTATAAAAAACGCAGTCATCACTCATGCAATGCTCGATTGGCTGGTAGCAAAGTGGATAGCAGATATTTATCATCAACAGTTTCACACGGGCGCAAGAGCGGTTCCGGCATTGTTGTGGCAGAAAAGTGCAGAAAAATACGAGCCGAGATATGCTTCGAGTGCTGACAAATTAAATGCGCTCTTGGGGTACTCGGGAGAGCGATCTGTAGGTAAAGCTGGAATACAATTGGAAAAGCTATATTATAGTTGCCCGGAAATTGCGCATTTGCGGACTATCAAGACTGAAACTGGTAAATTTGAAATTAAATATAATCCAAAAGATTTGGGCACAATTCAGGTTTTTGATCCTTCTAGATCCAAGTGGTTAATGGTTCCGGCTGTCGATTTTTCATATGCAAACGGATTGACAGTTTGGCAGCACCGAGTCCATAGACGCTATGCTCTTCAGGAATACGGCAACGAGGACAGAGAAAGTCTTGTGAAAGCTAAAAAAGTAATTTTTGACGCTGTGGGGGATGCCAGTCAAAAGATTAATAAGACCGGAATTGGCCAGAAAATTGCAAGATATTTGAAATTAGGAATTGATAATATAGTTTTTTCTGATGACGAGCAAATGACTAAAAATGTAAAGCAAGAAAAAAACAAGAAAGATAAATGCGAGATGAAAGATATGATACAGGCAACGTCTAATCATCCCTTGCACGGCGTATCGGACGTAGGGATAGCGGTGAGCGCCACTCCTCCTTTTGTAGATGAAACTAAAAACCTTGTAAATCACAAAGATTCTCCTAAAGAGAATAACCATATGCAAGAGGTTGCAGAAAACGAACAAATGGAAGACGATTTCGAAATGGAAGAAGGATTTATTACGACCAATGAGTTAGCATGCTAACCAAGAAAGGAAAGTTTGACAGATGAATGAAAAATGGAAAGAAGCGAGCACCGAGGGAAAATATCAACATTTGAAAAGTCTTCACTGTTATTATCCTAGATTGAAAGTGCTAATCGGTAAATTGGAAAGTTGCCATAACCAGCCTAAATGGAAGAAAGATCCGGAATGCCTCTTTATTAAAGGTATCGCTGGAGTAGGAAAATCTACTTTAATTCGCATCTACGCATCACGGCATCCGAGAAGACAAACAGAAGAAGGTATGATTATTCCGGTGCTAACTGCAAGTGCTCCTGTTCCCGCTACAATAAGGGGGTTGGCATCCCGTATTTTGAAAGAAATGGGCGATCCTGCATATGATATTGGTACGACAAATAAATTATCTGCCCGGTTGCATTACCTGATCAAGGAATGCGGTGTCGAATTGATAGTTTTAGACGAATTTCAACACTTCCTGGACAGTGAGTCATATAAACCTTCTTTAAATGCAGCAAACTGGATAAAAGAATTGATTAACGAGACTGGAATACCCGTGGTATTAATTGGAATGCCTTCGTCGGAATGCATTTTCTACAGCCGCGACCAACATCAACTGAGCCGTAGATTTAAATCGAGGACCAGTTTAGACCCTTTTTCTTGGGATAACCCGTCGACAATAAAAGAATTTAGGAGTTTTTTGAAGATGTTGAATGACGAATTGCCCCTTCCAGAAAGTTCTTATTTGCATAGTACGGATACAGCGTTTCGCATATTTTATTCAACAGACGGAATTCTTGATCATATAATGACCTTGGTTAAATCAGCTTGTGGATTGGCCATTGAACGGTCGCTTCTCCAGATTAATCATGACCTGTTAGCAGAGTCATTCTCTGAGCACATTAAGCCAGTATTGGGATGGAAGAAAAATCCCTTTCGTGATTCTGTAGCAAACCTAAAAGAAATTGATGTGGATTATCAACCAGTTTTACCCCCTAATGCTCCCAAGAGTGCGTCAAAAGAAAAAAACAAAAAAAACAATAATGTTAAGACTCTGCTATCTGCACAATAACAAGGAGTACAACATGGTATTATTGAGAATTTGTCAGCCGTTTGAGGATGAAGATTTTTGGGATTACGTAAAACGATTGGCAGAAATAAATTATTATGAACGACCTTCCATGATTACAGAAATAGCACAAATGCACAAATATAAGTCCTTTTCGAATATGGTATTTTCCAATGACATAGAAATCGTTAAAATAAGTGAGTTGAGCGGAGTTTCGGAGGAAAAACTCCGTGCTCTCCTTTATCCAGAAATTGAGGGGAATAAACAATACAATCTGTTTAGCGGGATGCCGGTTCAAAGATTTTCGCTAAAGAATTCGCCATCAAAAGTCTGTCCCCAATGCCTTAAAGAGCATGGGTGCAGCAGACAAATATGGAATATCACAGCCTACACAGGATGCGCTGTGCATCATGTCCGTATGATTGATACTTGTCCATCTTGCGGCAACGGGTTGTCTTGCTTGAGGCCCAAAACCTGTGAATGCCGGTGTGGATTTGACTTGACAACAATCGAAGGAGCAACCCTTTCTTTGGCTGAAATAGATGTTTGTACCCACATTTATGATCTCGTATATCAGAATCATAGAGAAGGTGGCTGTTTAAACCATCTTAAATTAGGTAGTTATCTTAAATTATTGGATTTTATGGCAGCGCAAATCGCTGGAGTTTGTGTTACAAGCGGTAATTTTCTTTCTACTAAAACGTTGGAACAGGGGCATGAATTTGTTGTTCAAGCACATCAAATATTTACTAATTGGCCAAATAACTTTTACAAATTCTTGTTAGAACTCAAGGGAAGAAATTTTGAAGGATCAAGATATAAGCGCGCTACTGGATTAGTCAAAGATTTTGGGGCATTTTATATCCCGTTGTATGAACATTTTCAGAGTGCAGAATTTGATTTTTTACGTGACGCCTTTGAAGAAAACCTAACGCATTGGGATGGCGGTTATATTAAAGAAAGTAACTTAGCTTTTTCGAAGAAATTGCAAGAGAAAATCAAATTTATTGGTATAAACGAAGCTGCTGCTAAACTAAAAATGGCACCAAAACGAGTCAAAAGGCTTCTTGAAACAGGCTATTTACAGGGAAATGAAATACCAATAGAAAACACAACCATATTTAGGATAGATAAGAGCAGTGTAAAGGAACTGAAAGACATATTAGAAACAGCAATATCTCCCCGACAAGTTTCCAAAAGTTTGAAAATAAGTTGCAATGTTGTCTTGGAACTTTTGCGAAGAGACTTGTTGGAGCCCTATATGGGTAAGACCGTATTAGATGATGATTTCAAATGGCTTATATTGCCTGGAACGGTAGACGATTTTTTTAATAAAATACGGAGCCAAATCAAATCTCCGACTAATATGCACAAAAAATTTATAGATATAAAGGAAGCAATTCACAAACTTAAACCAGTTAAATATGGTTATCCTGACTTAATTGCAGCTATTTTTGCTGGTGATATTAGTCCATGCGCAGAATCTGAGGAGCAAGGACTGGAGCGCTTTTGGTTTTTAGAGGAAGACATACGGAATTTTATTGATGCAAAATATGCCGCAATCAAAAATGATAGCTTTTCATTGGAAGAAGCTGCAGCAGAAATGCGTGTCAAAATAAAAACTCTTAGATTGTGGGCCAATAAAGGATTATTGGATGCGGTTCAGCCACATACTACAGGGTATTCTTGGTGGACAATTTACCGTTGGAACATTGATGAGTTTAAAGAAAAATATGTATTGGGAGCACCAATTGCACGATCGTGTGGAATGTCTCCAGGAAAATTGGTTAAAACTCTAGCACAAATGGAAATTTATCCCGTTTCAGGAAACACAGTTGATGGAGGATTACAATATTTATTCCGCAAAAGTGATTTGGAACAGGCTGGGTACGATACCTCTGTTTCATGGGGTGCAGACGGTAAGTATCGTTCATGGGATAAAGACACTTGCGCAAGTTAATATCTGTTGCAATAGAGCTATTAAGATTCTACTTAAATTATTAAAAAGAATAACCTCAAAGGTTTAAATGCGGAGTGTGTGATGAATCAGTAGTTTGATAAGCGGATAATTTGCGCCTTCCGAATTGCAGACACAGTGTGTGTTTGTACTAATAATGAGATTTTACAATTAGAAAGTATCTGCATTCATTAAAAAATAAATGAAATTTTAGAATTAGGAGTCATCCTTAAAAGGTGACTCCTAATTCTTTTATGGGTTTAAACCATCAGCATATCCATATTAAAGTTAAGTAAGTAACCATTATTAAAAATCCAGAAATTGATTGGCAGGAATTTTATGGAGATGTTATAATTAAAAAATAGTAGAAAATATGTAAAATATTACATAAAGATATTTTATCGTATAAACTGCTGCATCTTTTATATGATTTCAGATAGATCTATTTTAATGAAAGGTATGTAGGAAATTTGGGGAAAATGCATATCTTAACCAAGTTTTCTTTTGTACTCTTATCAACATTATTGATAAGGTTATTATACTGGGGGAACTTATAAAATGGAGGAGATAGAAATGAGTGAATGGGATAAATTATTATCACAAAAGCGGTTCCGTGCTGCTAGTAAGAGGAGTAGTTTTGATAAGAGAAATGAGTTTGAAAATGATTACTCGAGAGTTGTTTTTAGCTCTTCTTTCAGAAGACTACAAGATAAGGCGCAAGTTTTTCCGCTTGAGAACTCAGATTTTATTAGAACAAGGCTAACACATTCTCAGGAAGTGTCTACTCTTGGGAGATCGATTGGAATTACTGTTGAAAATAAGTTAGTTGAGGATGGAATAGCTCCAGAGCTAAGTAAGAACCATAGGGGTGAAATAAGCTCTATTCTCGCAACTGCTGGATTAATACATGATATGGGGAATCCGCCCTTCGGTCATTTCGGTGAAACTGCTATCCAAAAATTTTTCCAAAATTGGTTTACCAAAGATTCTATCGGAAAAGAATTTAAGCTGAGGAACCCCAATCACGCGGCTGATTTTGAGAACTTTGACGGTAATGTCCAAACGTTTCGATTACTGCGGAAACTACAATATTTAAAGGACATGAATAGCCTCAATCTGGCGTTTGCAACTCTTGCATCTGTTATAAAATATCCTAGGTGTTCAATTGAGGGGAATAAAAAGGACAAGGGATTAAGTTATAAAAAATTCGGTTATTTTCAGAGTGAGGCAAAGGATTTTCAGGAACTAAAAGAAGAGCTTCAGATAGGAAATAGTAGGCATCCGCTAGCCTTTTTATTAGAGGCAGCAGACGACATCGCATATTCAATCGCGGATATAGAAGACGGCTGTAAAAAGGGGGTCCTTACCTATGAAATAATAAGTAAAACGTTAAGAAATAAACTTAAAATGGAAATACCTGACGAGAAAGCATTATTTGAACAATTTATACAACATTACAAAGAGACGGTCGATGAGAACTTTCCAAATAGAATTGAATTAGTTGTTCAAAACTTTCGGATTGATGCACAGGGACACATGATTACTGCAGTTATAGAAGCCTTTGTATCAAACTTAGATGACATAAAGTCGGGAAAGTTTGATGAAGATTTAATTTTGGCATCAAAGGCTAAAAATCTTAGAGAGGCATTTAAAGAATTAGCAGGGATTCTTTTTGCGAATAAAGAAGTAATTGAAAGAGAACTCGTCGGAGAAAAAGTGATTTGTGGGTTGTTAAGCTCTTTTGTGGAAGCTGTAACATCTCCGGATAGATATGACCCGAAATCAAAAAACGGCAAAGTGTTTAATTTGATATCTGATAATTATAGATATATAATGAAAAATAACCCTTATTCTTTACAGATAAATGATCCAGAACTTATACAGATTGAAAAAATAGATAAGTTAAGCGGTAAAAAATTAGAGATGGCTCAAAATGCTCCCAGTTTATATGATCACTTATTATTAGTAACAGATTTTGTTTGTGGAATGACAGATTCTTATGCTTTAGAACTATATCAAAAGTTAAGCGGTATTAAGCTATAAGTGAGGTGAACAAAATGAACCGCCAATTGTCTGCTCATAATATAAATAATGTAAAAAACTATATATACGAAATAGGACAAAACAACAAAAGGGTAGATAATTTATTTCACCAACTAAACCGCTTGGGTGATGTAATATTAATTGGCGGGGCTATTAGAGATATTGCATTAAAAAATAAATATCCTAGAGATATTGATCTTATAATTAACACAAAGGAAAGATTGGATGAATACTTAGGGGAATTTAATTTCGAAAAAAATAGTCTTGAAGGTTATAAGATATCTATTGAAAAATTTACTTTTGACATCTGGACTACTGAAAGTAATTGGGCATACAAAGAACGAATAATTAATTGTTCGGTTGAAGAGATACCCAAGGGTGCGTTTTATGATTTTGATTCTGTTACAATTAATTTATCGGATGGTAAATTTTATGTAGATTATTTTAATAAGGCCATTGCTAGTAATCTCTTGGATATTATGTTAGAAGATCATGTGGTTTATCGAAATCCTTCCCCTGCGATTAATATAATACGTGCTATTAAAATAAGAGAGAATTGGGGATTGGACTTCTCTAAGCGGTTAATGAGTTATATGCAAAATTGGTTAGCAAATTCGTCTAACCCCGCGGATGAGCTCCGGTATGCGGAGAAGAAACATTATAAAATGGAGAGTTTTAATGTAGATAATGATCGGATTGAAAAGTTTTTATTTTTTAATTAGAAAAAATGAGATTTAGATACGAGGCATCTACTAGTATACAGATGCCTATTCTTTTTTTATACGTCTTAGTTACTGCATCCTGATAATATTTCTTGCTATTATTTCAAAAAATATGTAACAGTAAAACTACATTAATTATTAGATAGAAGTACGGAACGCTACATGATAGGGGGAAATCAACAATGTTGATTATTTCTTCGCAAAGTGAAACCGCATTTTTTGTAAATAAAACTAAAATAGAATTATTATCTATTAGTAAAACGTTAAAAAAGTAATAAGGACAGATGGTTTTAAGGCTTCTTAGACTATCTTGGTGTAACAAAACATTGATAAATCGGCAAATAATAATTTTGGAGTAGGTATTTTAATTTCATTTTATGGGGAAAAACTACTGGAAAATTTCAACTTATGGGGAAATTTTGTTTCACTTTATGGGGAAAAAGTCTTCACGAAGCCAGTAATTGTGGGATGGGTAATTTCACTTTATGGGGAAAATAACATCTTTGAAAATGGGCGGGCTATTTTATGTTTATGTATATTTTTTCCATCGGTCTAATTGTGTTTTCCAACATATTGTATAATATCTGTCAGAAAGCGACGCCAGGCAGTGTTAACCCTTTTTCGTCGCTAATGATTACTTATGTAACGGCAGCTCTTTTGACTGGTCTTGCACTTTGTTTTTATAAAACCGATCAAGGTCTTCTGCGTTCATTTGCAGCGGTAAATTGGACAAGCGTTGCGCTTGGTGTTTCGATTGTTGGCTTGGAATTCGGATACTTAATGGCTTACAGGGCCGGATGGGATATCAGTGTGGGTTCTTTGGTAGCGAATATTTTTTTAGCGGTCATGTTGATTCCAGTAGGGATATTCTTTTTTAAAGAAGGATTTGCTGTTAGCAAAGTTCTTGGCGTCATCTTTTGTTTGATAGGGTTAGTACTGATTAATAAACCTTGAACGATTTGTTAAATAAGAGATCAAATGAGTGTAGAGGTGGAACCAGATATGAAAATTGTTGTTGTCGGAGCCGGTAAAGTAGGCTACACGCTTGCCCAGCGGTTGACGCAGGATGGGCACGATGTCATTGTTGTTGAGAAGGACGAAGAACGGCGCGCGACGGTTGAACATAATTTGGATGTCATGACGATCACCGGCAATGGCGCTAGTTTAAAGATTCTTTCGGAGCTTGACTTGGCTGATGTGGCCATGATGATTGCCGTTACCGACAGTGATGAAGTAAATATGATTGCCTGTGTTGCCGCAAAACAGGCCGGAGTGCCAAAAGTGATCGCCCGCGTGCGGAATATGGAATATATGGAAACAGATTGCCAGACATTCGGACGGGTGCTGGGCATTGATTTGATTATCAATCCTGAAATGGTAACCGCTTTGGAGGTTAGCCGAATACTCAAAACACCGGCTGCTCTTGATGTTGAAGATTTTGCCGGCGGTAAGGTTCGCATGCTGGAAGTGAAAATTCGTGATAACTCCAAGTTCAGCAACGTGCCGATTCGCCAGTTGGACATGCCGGGCAATGTGTTAATCGCCGGCATTTTGCGCAAAGATAAGATGATTATTCCACAAGGGAAAGATATTATACAAGCCCATGACAGCGTTTTCTTCATTGGCGATAAAGATGCTATTTGCGGTATGGAAGAACTGTTCGTTGAAACCCGGTCTAAGGTGGAAAAGATTCTGATCGTCGGTGCAGGCAGAATTGGCCGACATTTAACTTTAATGTTGGAAAATGGCGGCTATACAGTAAAAGTCATTGAAAAAGACCGCCACCGGTGCGAAGAATTGGCGAAAATCGTCGATAAAACGATGATCATTTGCGGTGACGGCACCGACGTGGAACTTCTTACGGAAGAAGGGATCGGCGATTGTGATGCGGTCGTCTGTTTGACGGACGATGATAAGCTGAACCTGCTGGTTTGCTTGTTGGCGAAGCATTTTGGCGCACAAAAAACATTTGCCCGGGTAGGCCGGCCGGAATATATCACCTTGATGGAGCAGGTGGGCGTTGATGTGGTTTTCTCACCGCGCCTGCTGACTGTTGGTGCGATTTTGCGCCTGATCCGGCGGGGCGATCTGGTATCAGTTACGTTGTTTGAAGGTGCAAAAGCGGAAGCATTAGAATTGGACGTTTTGCATGGATCCCGTTTAGAAGGCAAGCGATTGCGGGACATCAAGTTTCCCAGTCAGGCTTTGGTGGGTGCCGTCGTGCGCGATCAGCAAACCTTTGTCCCCAATGGGGAAAGTATTTTGCGTACCGGTGATCGCATTATCATTTTCACGTTGCCGGAGACAGCCGAAAAAGTATTGCACTTCATAGAGGGCGGGGAATAAAAACCATGCGGTTAAAGATTGTTGCCGGACTATTGGGGAAAATAGTATGCGCATTTGCGCTGGTCATGATCGTGCCTTTATTATATGCTGTTGCTCAAAATGAACCGATTTCCATCACGTTTTGCCTGTCAATGGCGATTACCGGTGCGGTCGGTCTGTTGCTGCGCTATTATGGCGACATGTCCGGGCACATTGGGGCCCGGGAAGGATACCTTATTGTTTCCGGCGCCTGGTTTCTCACCAGTCTGCTGGGCGCGTTGCCTTATTGGCTGTCCGGGTGGGTTCCTTTTTACCTGGATGCAGTTTTTGAAACCGTATCGGGGCTGACTACGACAGGCGCAAGCATTATCAATGATGTGGAGATTTTGCCGGAAAGCCTGTTGCTTTGGCGGAGCTTAACCCATTGGCTGGGCGGAATGGGAATTATCGTATTATTCCTCGTTTTTCTAACGAACCTCGGTGCAGATGCGGTGAACCTGTTTAAGGCGGAATCCCCCGGACCAACGGTTGAACGCGTTATGCCGCGTATTCGGCATATGGCAATTGCCTTGTGGAAGATCTACGTAGTGTTTACGTTTGTTCAAATTGCTCTGTTGTGCCTGGCCGGAATGAACTTGTTTGATTCGATTAATCATTCTTTTGCTACAATGGCGACAGGCGGTTTTTCTACCAAGAACAGCAGTATTAAATATTACGACAATCTTTATATCGAACTGATTATCTGCTTTTTTATGTTTTTTGCCGGCGGAAACTTTGGGCTTTACTATTTAGTTTGGAAAAAAGGGATCGAAAGACTGTTTCGGGATACGGAGTTTAAATTATATTTGGCGATTGTCCTGGGATCTTCGCTCGTCATTGCGCTTTTTCTCCATCTTCAATCCGGCACCGATTTCTTAACCGGTTTGCGGGGCTCCTTGTTTACCGTTATATCGCTGATGACGACAACCGGTTTTGCCACGGCGGATTTTGATCAATGGCCGCCGATAGCAAAAATCATGTTATTTATGCTCATGCTTCTTGGCGGCTGCGCTGGATCGACGGCGGGCGGCGTCAAAATTATCCGGGTGATTATTCTGCTGAAAGACGCTGTTATTTCGTTATTGCAATCCATTCATCCCAAGCTTGTGAAAACGATTAAAGTGGATGGGCGGCCGGTCGAATTCGGTGTTCTGCATAACATCTTGCAGTTCTTCTTCCTGTATATTGTCATTTTTTTAGTGTCCACTGTGCTTGTCAGTGCGACAGGCTTGGTTCCGTTTGATGCCATGTCAGCAGTAATCGCGACGTTGAGCAACGTTGGGCCTGGTTTTGGCGTAGTGGGACCAACCGTGACCTACGCAGAAGTGCATCCGTTTGCAAAAGCAGTTTTTATCGTCGATATGCTTCTCGGCCGGTTGGAATTATTTACGGTCTTGGTGTTATTCCATCCGGAATTCTGGCAGCCTTATATGACGCGAAAGGCAATTGTTTCCACAGGAAAGGGTTGACAATCGAGCGGGTGATCTTAAAACTTCCCCATATTTTCGAATAGTATTCTGCCATGACAAGAAAATATTCGATTTTTCGTAAACACAGGGGCCGCAGCGAAATTTTCCTTTCGCTGCGGCCCCTGTGTGCGGGCTTTACTTTATATGTTTTACCAAAGAAGCGGCTATGCCGACATATTGTGATGGTGTCAAAGCCAGCAGCCGGTTTTTGTCTGCTTCCGGCAATTCGACACTTTCAATAAAGGCTTTGATGTCCTCTTCGCTGATGCCTTTGCCGCGGGTAATTGCCTTGAGTTTATCGTAGGAATTGGCATGGCCGTGTTTGCGCATCACTGTCTGCACTGCCTCGGACAGAACTTCCCATGCATGGTTCAGGTCGGCGGCAAGAGCTTCTTCGTTAACGATTGTTTTTCGAAGACCTTTTAGCGTATACGTGATCGCGATATGGGAATGGGCGATGCCTGTGCCAATGTTCCGCTGCGCCGAAGAATCGCTCAAGTCACGCTGCAAGCGGGAGATCGGCAGCTTGTTGGCCAAGTGGTCAAGCAGGGCATTGCTTAGACCTAGGTTTGCCTCTGAATTTTCAAAATCAATGGGATTTACTTTATGCGGCATCGTGGAGGAGCCCACTTCGCCGGCAATTGTTTTTTGTTTGAAGTAGCCAAGTGAAATATACAGCCACATGTCGCGGTCAAAGTCCAGAAGAATATTGTTAAACCGTGCAAGCGCATGGAATGTCTCGGCCACATAGTCATGGGATTCGATTTGGGTAGTCAACGGGTTGTAAGTCAACCCCAGGCTTTCGACAAAAGAACGGGAAACCGTTTCCCAGTCTACTTTCGGATAAGCAATGCTGTGCGCATTGAAGTTGCCGACGGCGCCGTTGAATTTACCCAGATATTCTTGAGCGCGAAGCTGTTTTAATTGACGGTTCCAGCGGTAGACAAACACGGCCAGTTCTTTGCCAACCGTTGTGGGCGAAGCCGGCTGTCCGTGGGTATGGGCCAGCATGGCTAAAGCTTTTTCTTCCTTCGCCATTGCCGTAACGGTCTGCACCAGATTTTCTGCTGATGGCAGCCAGACATCTTCGACGCCGTGCTTCAGCATCAATGCGTAAGAAAGATTGTTAATATCTTCCGAAGTGCAGGAAAAATGGATAAATTCTAGTACATCAGCCAGTGACTTGGTGCTTAGGGTTTCGCGAAGGAAATATTCGACTGCCTTTACATCGTGATTGGTAGTCCGTTCAATTTCTTTAACCCGTAGAGCGACCGTTTCATCAAAAGCTTCGACAATGTTGCGCAAGAAAATAATTTCTTCCGGAGTGAATTGGCGAATTTCAGCAAAGGCAGGATTGCCGGCCATAGCAATGAGCCACTCCACTTCTACATGAATGCGGTATTTTATTAACGCCCATTCCGAAAAATAGTCGCCCAAAGGCTGGGTAATAGCTCCATACCGTCCTTCCAGCGGTGTAAGTGATTTAATACTCATTTTTATCCCTCATCATTCTTTTAAAGTTCAAAGCATCCGTGGAATTGAATCAAAAATCTATGCCTAGTATACTACATTATAGGCATAGAATGCCACGCTCTAAAGTAAATTCTTATCGATAAGCGTGAAGAGGCGGGGAGATTCTTCTGTAATAGAAAATATTTCCGAACGTTATTCTCGAATGTTAAAAAAATATTCGATTTGTTTGTTGACACATTTTTCTCAAGATGATATTATTATCAAGGGAAAAATGTGTATATTATGATCAGCTCAAATAGAAGAGGTCTAACAACCCCTATTTGAGTTATTTTTGTGAGGTGAGATTAACTCATACTTGCGGAGGATCTAATCGGATAGAAGATCGATAGAAGTTGGACTTTAGAAGGAGTGGGGAACATGTCGGCTGTTGTTGTTATTGGAACCCAATGGGGGGACGAAGGAAAAGGCAAGATCGTGGATTATCTTGCGGAACAGGCGGATGTAATTGTCCGTTACCAGGGCGGCAACAATGCCGGCCATACGGTAGTGGTGAACGGAAGTGAATTTAAGCTTCATTTGCTGCCTTCCGGCATTCTGTATAAAGGGAAAACCTGTGTGGTCGGCAATGGTGTGGTAATTGATCCGGCTGTTATGATCAAGGAAATGAATGGCATGGAAGAAAAAGGCATCGACACTGCGGGGTTGCGCGTTTCCAACCGGGCCCATGTGATTATGCCGTATCATCGTTTGCTTGATGAAGTAGAAGAAATATCCCGTGCGGACCAGAAGATTGGAACAACGAAACGGGGTATCGGCCCTTGTTATATGGACAAAAATGCCCGCAGCGGCATTCGCATGGTGGATTTGCTGGATGAGGAAGAGTTTTGCGCCAAACTGAAGCGTAACCTGGAAGCAAAGAATCATCTTTTGAAGGCGGTTTATGGAACGAATGGCTTTGATTTTGAAAGTATGAAACAAGAATATCTTGCTTACGCCGATAAACTTCGGCCTTATGTCGTCGACACTTCAGCAGTTCTGAATGAATCCATGAAAGCGGGTCAAAAGATTTTGTTTGAAGGAGCACAAGCCACTCAATTGGACTTGGATCATGGAACCTATCCCTACGTGACATCCTCGCATCCCATTGCCGGGGGCGCTTGTATCGGTGCCGGCGTTGGTCCGACTAAAATCAGCAAAGTCATCGGAGTTGTCAAGGCCTACACGACGCGGGTGGGCGAAGGTCCGTTTCCGACCGAACTTCTTGATGCAACCGGCGATTTAATTCGTGAAGAAGGCCATGAATACGGGACGACTACTGGGCGACCGCGCCGCTGCGGCTGGCTTGACGCTGTTGTGGTTCGTTATGCCGGTTATGTGAGCGGGCTTGACTATATGGCAATTACCCGCTTGGATATTCTGGACAAATTACCGACATTGAAATTGTGCGTTGCGTACAAATACAAAGGTGAGATTATCAATGAATTCCCGGCCAGCCTGAAGGTATTGGATCAGGTCGAGCCTGTGTATGAAGAGATGCCCGGCTGGCAAGAGCCGACAAGTCATATTCGCAGCTACGAGGAATTGCCGTTAAATGCCCGCAGGTATCTGGAGCGGTTAAGTGCCGTTGCGGATATTGCGATTGGCATTGTCTCCGTAGGGCCCGGACGCGAACAAACCATTATTCTACACGATATGTTTTAAGTTGAGAGGACCTGCCTGCGGGCAGGTCCGATTTTTTTAAAAAACGCTATATTTCCCGGAAATATTAATAACAAATTTAGCGCAAAGCACTTAAAACGCAGACTGATTGATTGACAAGTCAATGCGATTAAGATATAATCTTATCTTGTGAGATGTGACCCACTAGCTCAGTCGGTAGAGCACCTGACTTTTAATCAGGGTGTCGTTGGTTCGAGTCCAACGTGGGTCACCAATGTATATTAGGCTTCCAAGCTTTGGCTTGGGAGCTTTTTGTTTTTTCATATATCGAAAAACCTTTGCGTCTTGCAACCTTCATACAAAGCGCGTATAATTCTAAATAAGAATATTACTATTTAGGAGAAAGCCGATGAAGGAGAAATTGCTTGATTTGCTTCGCGGCAGAGGCCACAAAATTACCTCTCAGCGACGAGCTATTATTGATGCCCTGCTGGCTGGCGGGCATTTTGTCACTGCGCAGCAGATCCTGGATATTGTGAAACAGACGCACCCGGATGTTAGTTTGGACACGGTGTATCGGAACCTAAGTCTTTTGATGGAACTAGGAGCAGTGGATGAAATTCGCACGCCCAACCGCGACGGCAATTTGTTTGAAGTACTGACAACGGGGCACCATTCCCATTTGGTATGCTTGACGTGCGGCCGGGCGAAATGTCTGCCGTTTTGCCCGATTAAAAGCTCGGACATGGAACAAGCCGGGGTAGACGGATTTACGGTGACTTCGCATTCGCTTGAATTTTATGGTTATTGCCGGGAATGTCAGACGTCCGGTGCCGGGGAGGGTTTTTCATGTTGTACAAAATGAGTAAATTGTTTTTCTTGATCGTCATCAGTTCCGTTTTATTGGCCGGGTGCAGTAACAGTAAACAACACTCAGGCGCAGTCAATTCCAATCCGGCGACGAAAAAGAATTTTATTGTTGTAACCTCTTTTTATCCCGTATATATTTCCACCATCAACATTACCAGAGATGTTCCGGGAGTAGAGGTCATCAATATGACGAAGTCGCAAACCGGCTGTCTCCATGACTATCAATTAACGCCGGAAGACTTGAAAACTCTTGAGAAAGCAAATGCTTTTGTTATTAACGGCGCCGATATGGAGGCTTTTTTGGAGAAAGCCATTAAACAGCAGCAACAACTGAAAGTGATTGATGCCAGTAAAAATATTGCCTTATTGACCGACCAAAATGGAGAAAAAAACCCCCATGTTTGGGTCAGCATTTCCAATGCAATCATGCAAGTCCAAAATATTGCCGGGCAATTATCGGCAATTGATCCTGAAAATGCAGAGAAATACAAGAAAAATGCTGGAGAATACCAGAAAAAACTGGAAACATTGCGTGATACAATGCAAAAAACATTAGCCGGAACAAAAAACCGGGAGATCATCACGTTTCATGAAGCTTTTCCTTATTTCGCTAAAGAGTTCGGCCTAAATATTGTTGCTGTGATTGAAAGAGAACCGGGATCCGATCCGTCTCCGAAGGAGCTGGCGGAAACGATTGAAAAGGTAAAAGCTTCCCGGATCAAGGCGCTGTTTGCTGAACCGCAGTATTCGTCAAAAGCGGCTGACACCATTTCCAGAGAGACCGGAGCAAAAGTGTATATTCTTGACCCTGTAGTGACAGGCGAAGCAAAACCGGGAGCCTATGACGATTATATCCGTGCGATGGAGAAAAACAGCAGTACATTGCAGGAGGCATTGAAATGACGCCCAATCACCGGCATAATGGCCCCTGTTGTGAAAGCGACTGTCATCGACTATGCTGCACAAAAATTGAAAAGTTCGCGGCGACGTTTGGCAATAAGAATATTTTTCAAGATGTAAATCTTCATATTCATTGCGGTGAGCTAACGGCGCTTATCGGAACAAACGGTTCCGGAAAGAGCACTTTGCTGAAAGCGATATTGGGGGAAGTCGACCATTCCGGAACCTTGGAGTATCTTGATGAAAAAGGCGCTCGCAGCGGAAATCCCCTGATTGGCTATGTGCCGCAGTATTTGAATTTTGATCTAAGCACGCCGACCAGCGTATTTGATCTTTTTATGGCTTGTCTTACGCGAATTCCTTCTTGGCTTTTTGCGCCTCGCCACGTTCGTAACCGAGTGATGCAGAGCCTCGAAAAAGTGAAAGCCGGACATCTTATTGACCGAAGGCTGGGGGCGTTATCAGGCGGTGAATTGCAGAGAATCATGCTGGCTCTTGCCTTGGAACCTATTCCGGACTTGCTGCTTTTGGATGAGCCGGTTTCCGGTATTGATAAAAATGGGTTGGAACTGTTTTATACCATCGTTTCTGATCTGAGGAAAAACTACGATTTATCCATTATTTTGGTTTCTCACGACCTTGATTTGGTTGCCCGTTATGCGGATCGAGTAGTTCTTTTAGATAAGACCATTATTTGCAATGGTACGCCGGAAGAGGTTTTTGCCGATCAACGGACGAGAAAAATTTTTGGAATGCTGGTAGGACCATAAGGAAACTATTATGGCTGTTAGTGACAGGAGGTCTGTTGATGTTAGAAAGCTGGTATGGAATGGTTGATTTTTTTCTTCCTTTTTCTTGGCTGGGACATTCGTTTATGAAAAACGCTTTTTTGGCCGTATTGCTTGTCACTCCGTTGTTTGGTTTGCTCGGGACAATGGTGGTCAGCAATAGAATGGCATTTTTTTCCGATTCTTTAGGACATGGGGCGTTTACCGGTATCGCGATCGGAGTTTTATTAGGCGGCATTAAGCCGTTGGTAGCCATTGTGACCTTTTCCATCTTTTTTGCGATATTAATTACTGTCATTAAGAATAAAAGCAGACTGTCTACAGATACGATTATCGGCGTTTTTTCGTCTACCGCCATTGCGTTGGGCTTAATGATCATGTCGCGAGGCGGCAGTTTTGCCAAATTCTCAAGCTATCTCATTGGCGATTTATTAAGCATAACACCGTCCGAGATCGGTATGCTGATTGGCGTGTTCATCGGCGTAATTTTGCTTTGGTTAACGATTTTTAATCAGCTTCTGGTCATCAGCATTCATTCATCGCTGGCGGCAAGCAGAGGAATGAATACGGTGGCAATGGAGATATGCTTTGCGGTGGCACTGGCGGTCATTGTGGCGATTAGCATTCAATGGGTGGGCCTTTTGATTATAAACTCGATGCTGGTTTTACCTGCTGCTGCGGCTCGCAATATAACGGTTAATGTACGACAATATCATCTCGTATCTGTTCTGGTGGCTGTTTTTTCCGGCGTGACAGGATTGGTTCTTTCCTATTATTGGAATACGGCAACCGGTGCGACGATTGTGCTTGTTGCGGCGATCCTCGTTTTTCTTTCCTTTGCCTTTCGTAGCCGGGTTACCGGCTGAAAGAGAGAGATATACTATATGGAAAAGTCAGGCGGAAAAATTCTTGGGAAGAAGATTTTTCCGTTTTTTGCTGTTGTGAGCAGAAAATAGAGCAGAAAAACGGAATATCTTGTGCATAATGCGAGTATACAGTATAATATAATATACTGGTTTGTGCGCGGATATTCTTATTTTTGAACATGAAAACAAACGGTTTGGCTGGGCGGCGGAGCGTTTCATTGGTGAAAGCAGATTAACGTGCGATAAACGGACATAATGGGGGGATTTTTTTGGAAAAACAAAAACTCGCCATCATTCCACTCGGTGGTTTGGGCGAAATAGGAAAGAATATGACGGTGATCCGTTACGGAGAGGATATCGTCGTACTCGACTGTGGATTAGCATTCCCGGATGATGATATGCTGGGAATCGATTTAGTGATTCCGGATATCACTTATCTTCTGGAAAATCGGGATAAAATAAGGGGTATCGTGATCACTCACGGACATGAGGATCATATTGGCTCGCTGTCTTATTTTTTGAAGCAGATTGACGTGCCGGTGTATGGAACCCGGCTGGCATTAGGGATCGCGGAAGGCCGGTTAAAAGAAAATAACGTAAGTAATACAACTCTGATCCCGGTAAAACCGGGTGATGAATTAACCTTTGGCAGCATTCAGGTTGGTTTTATCCGCGGAAGCCATTCCATCCCGGATGTGGTTGGCATTTATTTCAAAACCCCCGTAGGAACGGTTGTTCATACGGGCGATTTTAAGATCGACTATTCGCCGGCAGACGGGCAAATCATGGATCTTCATAAATTCGCAGAGCTAGGCGCGGAAGGCGTTTTGGTTTTAATGTCCGACAGCACAAATGCCGAACGGCCTGGTTTTACTAAATCGGAACGCACCGTAGGCATTGCCTTGGACGAAGCGTTCCGCTGCGCCAAAAACAGGATCATTCTGGCGACCTTTGCGTCCAACGTTTCTCGTGTCCAGCAGGCGATCAATTCGGCCTGCAAATATGGGCGAAAGGTAGCGATCATCGGCCGCAGCATGATCAACGTTGTTAATATTTCCAGCGAATTGGGATATTTAACGGTTCCTGAGGGCGTATTGATCGATATCGATGAAATCAAAAACTATCCAGCCAATCAGATACTGATTTTGACGACCGGAAGCCAGGGGGAGCCCATGTCGGCCTTAACAAGGATTGCCATGAACGATCACCGGAAGGTAGAAATTTGTCCCGGAGATACAGTCATTATTTCTGCAACACCGATTCCAGGAAACGAAAAATCAGTGGCGAAGACGATTGATTTATTATTGCGCTTAGGCGCAGAGGTTATCCATGGCCATGCAGCCGGCATTCACGTTTCCGGCCATGCCAGCCAGGAAGAATTGAAGTTAATGCTGACGCTGGTTCAACCCAAGTATTTGATCCCGGTGCATGGAGAGTATAGGATGCTGATTCGTCATGGACAATTAGGGGAAGAACTGGGAATGCCAAAAGGAAATATTTTCATTGGCGCTAATGGGCAAGTGTTTGAATTTGCCCAGGATGAAAATGGAGTCAGTGGAAAAATGGCTGGCAAAGTAACTGCCGGCAGAGTGTATGTTGACGGCCTTGGTGTTGGCGATATTGGCAATATCGTCATTCGTGACCGCAGCCAGTTGTCCAAAGATGGAGTTTTGATTGTGGTTGTCACTATGGACAAGGAACGAGGCTGCGTAGTAGCAGGACCGGATTTGGTTTCCCGTGGGTTTGTCTATGTGCGGGAATCCGGACAATTAATGGACGAAGCCAAGAAAAAGGTTCGCCAGGCTCTGGCAAAATGCGAAGAAAACCAGGTGACGGAATGGGCTACGATCAAAGCGAGCGTTCGAGACGCCTTAGGGAAATTTATTTACGAAAAAACTCGCCGGCGCCCGATGATTTTGCCAATTATTATGGAGATCTAAAATTTTTCCATAAGCAAAAAGGTTTTTTAAAAAACAACGCGAAATAAACATAAGCATATATCAATGTATACAATAAAATAGTTCTTCGAGTTCGGATTGCCTAAAAAGGAAATGAATTTTCTTTCATGGCGGCTGGATCTGTAGGGTATGTTGGGAAACCATCATGCCTCCCATTGTGGAAAGAAGGAGCGGGTCTAGGAATCAAACAGACTCCCATTGTCTTTTTTGTGCAATGGAAGTCTGTTTTTTGTTGCGATTTCATTTTCAAGAAAAGGAGTGATTTTGAGGTCATGGGAAAACGCTTGTTCGCCATTCTTCTAGTAGTCGTGTTTTCAATGGGGATTGCTGCTTGCGGCACGCAGCCCGCATCGCAGAAAGCGTCCGCGCCGGCGGTGCAATTGCTTTTATCGAGTACAATTGGCCCGGTTGATGCTGGAATTGTGGATGCGATGGAGAACGAATTTCAAAAGAAGACGGGGATTATTGTCCGGCATGTGGGCTCTGGAACCGGTGCGGCATTGAACCTTGCAAAAGGTGGGTCCGTTGATCTTGTTTTGGTGCATGCCAAGGCATTGGAGGAAAAATTCGTTGCTGATGGATTTGGAACCAAACGAATTGACTTGATGTACAATGATTTCGTTGTAATGGGACCGGCTTCTGATCCGGCCGGCATCCGCGGAGAAAAAAGCATTGTACAAGCGTTGAAAAAACTCTCCCAATCGAAGGCGTTATTCATTAGCAGGGGAGACAAGTCCGGCACCCATGTTAAAGAACTAGAACTTTGGGACAAAGCCGGCATTCAGCCGCTGGGCGATTGGTATCAAGTATACGAAAAGGGTGCGGAAGGCAATGCAAAAACGCTTCGGTATGTAAATGAACGACAAGGCTACACGATCATGGACCGGGCGACTTATATTACGATGAAAAAAGAGCTTTCCCTCCAAGTTTTGGTAGAAAAGGACGAATTGATGCTCAACTATATTTCGCTGATTCCGGTGAACCCGCAAAAATTTCCTAATGTGCATCATGAAGAAGCGATGAAGTTTATTGAATGGATGATCTCGGCGGAGGGACAAAAAATTATTCGCGATTTTGGCCGTGATAAATACGGTGAGCCGTTATTTTTCCCTAATTCGGAAGCCGGAAAAAAATTATAACGAATGGAGTGATTTGAACGATGAAAAAACAAGTAACAGTAATATTGATGAGTATTTTTTTGGCCATATTGGTTCTTGCAGGGTGCGGGACGAAAGCGCCGACTGCGCAGCAGCCCGCGCAACCGCAGGTCAAAGATGTTATTCTGGCTACGACCACCAGTACGCAGGACAGCGGGTTGCTGGATGTATTGATCCCCGCGTTTGAAAAGAAAACCGGATATAAGATTAAGACAATCGCAGTAGGGTCTGGCCAAGCGATTGCCATGGGCGAAAAAGGGGAAGCGGATCTTCTCTTGACGCATGCACCGGATGCGGAAAAGAAAGTAGTCGAAGCTGGTGCAGCGGTCAACCGGCGCTTAGTCATGCACAATGACTTTATTATTATTGGACCATCCGCTGATCCGGCAGGGATTAAAGGTAAAGCTGCTATGGATGCCATGAAGGCAATCGCTGATGCAAAGGCAATCTTTATTTCACGAGGTGACAATTCCGGGACCCATCAACTGGAGAAAAAACTTTGGAAACAAGCCAATATCACACCGGCAGGATCTTGGTATCAGGAAGTTGGAACCGGGATGGGACAGGCTTTAAAAATGGCCAGTGAGAAACAAGGGTATATTCTTACCGACCGGGCAACGTATTTAGCCCAGGCAAAAAATCTTGGGATGCCTATTCTTGTCGAGGGTGATGCAAAGTTGCTGAATATCTATCATGTAATGGAAGTCAATCCAGCCAAGTATAACAAAGTAAACGCAGCAGGCGCGAAAGCGTTCGCCGACTTTTTATTATCTGCCGAAGGCCAGTCAATGATTGCTTCGTTCGGCAAAGAAAAATACGGACAACCGTTATTTTTTGCTGATGGCGGAAAAACAGATAAAGACTTTGGACTGTAAAATAAGGCAGGGGTATTATGGAAAGTATTTGGCAGGGCTTTTTAGAAGCGTTGCGACTATTGGCAATTGGAGATCCTGAAGTAGTTCAGGTTGTGTTACTGAGTCTTCAGGTCTCCGGTACAGCAACGGCGATCAGTGTTGTCATTGGCGTTCCTCTGGGATTATGGCTTGCTTTGCACGATTTTCGCGGCAAACCGGTTCTTCTGAGTTTCGTCAATTTCGGCATGGGCTTGCCGCCTGTTGTAGTAGGATTGTTTGTCAGCCTATTGCTTTGGCGGTATGGGCCGCTTGGAATGTTCGGGCTGATGTACACGCCGGTAGCGATTGTGGTTGCGCAGGCCGTGATCGCCAGTCCGATTATTGCCGGCTTGAGTTTTGCAGCGATAGGGAGCTTGGAGCCAAAACTTCGCCTGCAGTTCTTATCGCTTGGAGCGACTGGTTTGCAGACGAATTGGCTGCTGATCAAGGAAGCGCGATTAGGCCTGATGGCGGCTGTAATGGCTGGATTCGGCGGCGTGGTATCCGAGGTAGGCGCATCCATGATGGTCGGCGGTAATATCAGGGGAGAAACAAGAGTATTGACGACGGCAACGGTAATGGAAGTCGGCAGGGGTAATTATGAATTAGCGTTGGCGCTCAGCTTTGTATTGCTTATGGTGGCGTATAGCGTGGTAGCGGTCCTGACGTATTCGCAAAACAGCAGAAGGCAGGATGCAGCATGAAAGCAGCAGTCATTGATATGGCCGGAGTTAAGGTATACCGAGAAGAAAAACTGGTGTTAGACGTTCCGGCTTTGCAGATTGCTTCCGGGGAGCTGATTTCAGTGATTGGTCCGAACGGTGCCGGAAAAAGTACGCTTTTGCAGACAATCAATCTCCTGCTGCCTTATCGGGAAGGCCGGTTGCGGCTTTTTGGTGAAAATGGACAAGAAAATCTCCTTGCATTGCGGCGACGTTGCGCCATGGTTTTTCAAGAACCGCTTTTTCTTAACGGCACAGTCTTTGCAAATGTTGCTCTGCCGTTGCGATTGCGAAATTTGCCTGGTGCTGTCATTACAGAGCGTATTATGACGGTGCTGGATATGTTTCACTGTTCCCATCTGGTCAATAGGCAGGCATTGCGGTTGTCCGGCGGCGAGGCAAAACGTGTTTGCCTCGCGCGGGCAGTGGTTTGTGAACCGGAGCTGCTTCTTTTGGATGAACCTTTTGCAGCGTTAGACCCAGCTACACGCAAGAATCTGCTGGTTGAGCTGAGGCAAGCTGCCGAAGCGCGTGCAATGACGGTTGTCTTTGTGAGTCACAACCTGAATGATGTTCTGCAATTTACGGAACGGGTTATTGTCATGGAAAAAGGAACAATTGTCCAGGAAGGGCACCCAGGAAAGGTGATTCGCCGGCCGGCCAGCCGAGCAATTGCTGAATTGGCTGGCATGGACAATATTCTTCCATGCAAATTGGAAAAAACAGTGGATGGCAACCAGATTTTACTTGGTCAGGGGCGTAGTACAATCAATTATCCGTTTGAAATGCCTGACGGGGCGCAACATTGTTGCTTGCCAGGCGATATCTTCGAGATAGACGACCCAGACCAGCTAAAAGACGCCGATCAAGTACGATGGACCGGAATGGTACGGCAGGTCATTCCCGGAATTGGCGTGTTCCAGGTCGTAGTAGAAGCGGAAGGCTTGATTTTAAATTTGCGTCTTGCGCGGGAACAAGCGGCGCATTTGGTTATTGGTCAAGTGCTCCACTTTTCGTTTAATCCGGCAGAAAGTCATTTAATTTGATAGCACCCTTTTGAAATTAAGGCTCCGCAGCGATGCGGAGCCTTTTAATCATTCGATTACCAGAACGCGTGCCTGCAAAATCAATTCTAGATATTAACAGATAAAATTTTCGCCATGATACGGGATCGTATGGCAGAAAATACGATCAAATTATAAAATTGACAAAATTATTATGCAAGATATAATAGTGAATCGATATGGTATTGTATATATTCGTTAGGAAATTTGCTTTTTTCTGCGAAAAGGAGCTGTGCTTGATGGTGGATAGACATCAGAAGTCGATGAAAACACGGATAAAAAATTTGTCGGTTATTCTTATGATTACCATGTTCGTAATCATAGGGTCCATTATTTTTTATAATTGGAAACTATCAGCAGACAAGACGATCCATAGACTTCAGGAAGATGCGAACAGGAATATTGCAGGTTCAATTGAAAGATACATGGATGCTCCGATGCGGATCAATAAAATAAATCAACAAATCATTAGCAATAAAATAGTGGACATTTGCAACGAAAAACAACGAGAAAAATATTTTTCCGGCATAATAAAAACTACAGAAGAAACTGTATACAGTGTCAGTTACGGCAGTGAACAAGGACAATATTACGGAACACGGCGCAACGCGGATAATCAGCTGGAAGTGATGAAAAGTGATGAAAAAACTGGCGGAAGACCGCGTTATTATTCCATGATGCCAGATTTGACTGCCGGTGAAATGGTAATGCAACTTGACACCTTCGATCCTCGAACAAGGGGATGGTACCAAGTTGCGAAGAATACCGGAGGGCCTGCTTTTTCGCCCATATACAAACATTTTGTAATGAACGATTTAGCCATTTCAGCTTCATGCCCGATCTATAATCAACAGGGCGTATTGCAAGGGGTACTAGGAACACATATTACTCTTTCGCAAATCAACGCACAACTGCAAGAATTGGTAAAAGATAAGCACGTCAATGCCTATATTGTGGAAAGACACTCCGGCGAACTTGTTGCCAATTCATTGGCATTCCCCAATTTTTCAATGACTGAAGATGGGAAAATCAATAGAATGATCATCGGAGAGATGCCGGATCAGTCAATCGCGGATGCGTATGAGAATTATAAAAAAACAGATCGTGCTGATTTTATTTTTGCCAATAAAAACGAAAAAGAGCATATTAAAATATCTAGATTTACAAAGGAAGGTATTGATTGGCTAATTATCACATCGATGCCGGAAAGTCCTTATGTTGAAGAAATCAAGCGAAGCATACTGCTAGCGATCCTTTTATCGATTGTTACGCTGGGCAGTGCTATATTTATATGGAATAAAACGATCGAAACGTATTTAAAACCAATTTATGAATTGATCCGCACGACCGAACGATACTCGCAGGGAGATTTTTCGCAGCGGGCGCAACTCGGCAATGATGATGAAATTGGAAAATTGGCCAAGGCTTTTAATGAAATGGCAGAAGAAATATGTTTATTGATTGATGGTTTAGAGAAAAAGGTAAGTGAACGAACCAGAGAGTTGGAGCAAACAAACTACGAACTAAGCATTGCAAAAGAAAAATTGGAACTGTCGTCGCAGATGGACTTTTTGACGAATTTGTATAATCGAAAATTTATTATCGGCAGAATAGAACATGAAATCAAACGGTTTGATCGTACGGAAAACATGTTTGCCATCATTATGGGAGATATTGATCACTTCAAAAAATTAAACGACACATATGGCCATGAATGCGGCGACTTTGTATTGAAAGAAATCGCCAAAGTAATGCAGAAAACAACGCGGGAAATCGATTTTGTTGCAAGGTGGGGAGGAGAAGAATTTTTAATTCTGCTTCCGGAATCAGACCGCGAAAGTGCTGCTGAAATTGCAGAACGATTACGAAAAAGCATAGAACATACTACGATTGAATATGACAAGAAGCGGCTTAATGCAACCATTACATTCGGTGTAGCTGCATATGGAAAAGGGATGACTGCGGATGAAGTCATAAAAAATGCCGACAGAGCCTTGTATGATGGAAAGCAGCAGGGAAGAAACCGGGTAAGCAGCAGTGTGATTTAAGTGAATGCAGCAAACAGGCTGAGAGGCAATTGTCTCTCAGCCTGTTTGCAGTTTGTTTAAAAAATTCAAGCGTTGCAACTATTTCGAGATCAGAGCGGTCCAGACTTCAACGGAGCTTTCCACTGCTTTTTCAGCGGCAATGATATCCCGTTTTTCAATAGCCTCCAAGATATTCTTGTGAGTCTCTTTGGATTCCAAGCTGCCATAGGCATGCTTTTCAATGCCTAAAGCAATGGACGGTCGAAAATATTCCAAAACAAAATTATATATTTTTTCTAAAAGTCTGTTTTTCGTAATGCGACCCTGAATTTGGTGAAATTCCAATTCGCATCGCAATAATTCTTCGTTAAAAAATTTCGTATTGTCATTTTTCAGAGTTTCCATCGTTTCGTGGCAATCCCGCAGCGTTTGAATATCTGAATCAGTGGCGTTTTTGACAACAAGGCGGATCACATCTTTTTCCAAAAGCAACCGCAATTCTTTCAATTCATTAATACTGGATTGTGTCAGAATAAAGCTGAACAGCAATGGATCAAATAAAACTTTGCCGTCCATATTCGATGAAACGTAAGTACCGTCACCGCGCTTGATTTCGATAATGCCGAGGGCGGACAACATTTTCATCGCCTCCCGGACGGACCCTCTGCTAACGGAGAGTAACCTGGTCAACTCCATTTCTGATGGCAATTTTTCTCCCGGCAGAATTTTTTTAGTCAGCAGTAATTCTTTAATATTCGTAACAACATAATCAGCGGATGATTTATTGGGTTTTGGTGTCAATAATGCGGAAAGATCAAGTTCTCTAGTTTGTTTTACGATCACCGTACGGTACCTCCTGTTTGTTTACTGAAAAGCTGAAAAACTTATACTAAATTCACCATGAAAGAGAACTGGACTTTTCTTAGGGTGCTGACCGGTATTATACAAGTTATTATATCGATAAAAACTGGCATAAACAACGGACTTCTATGTAGCTCATTGATAATTTTACGGCGTGTTGCACGAAAACGGGAAGCGACTATGTGAATAAACGCTCGTTTTCTGTTTGTTTTTAACTGCCGATATTTTCTGTTTATTCTTGACGCCTAAATGGTTAGAAGCTATAATTATAACCACTAAACGTAGGACGTTTGACATTTATAATTATACACGCAATGAAGCGGACAGTAAAGGGAGACTTGGAATACAACGGGGATTGACGTTTTTACAAGACGCCAAGAAATACAAGGCAAGAGTTTACATCTGCAGAAAAGAATTAAAAGGGGGCTATGTTTTATGAGGAGCCACATAACAACAAGGGGGATAGAACGGTCAACGCACCGGGCACTTTACTATTCGATGGGTTTGCTGCCGGATGATTTGGACAAGCCGCTGGTAGCGATTGTAAACACTCAGAATGAAACTATGCCCGGGCATATGCACTTGGACAGCATCGCGAAAGCCGTGCGGGAAGGAGTCATCTCTGCCGGCGGAACTCCGATCGAATTTCCCACCATCGGCCTGTGTGACGGAATTGCACAAGGAAACTATGGGATGCATTATCCGCTGGCCAGCAGGGAACTGATTTGTGACTCGGTAGAGTGTATGGTTAACGGCCATCAGTATGATGCCATGGTTTTGATTACGAACTGTGATAAAATTACGCCGGGTCTGCTGATGTCTGCTGTCCGGCTGAATATTCCGGCTATCATGATCAGCGGCGGCCCGATGATGACTGGCTGCGTAGACGGCAAAGAGATTGGCTATACTGACCTGATGGCCGCCCAAGGTGATGTTGCGCGGGGAATCATTACTCTGGAAGAGCAGTCTCGCAGAGAACGGGTTGCGTTGCCGGGCTGTGGCGCCTGCAACTTGCTGGGAACGGCCAATACGATGAATTATTTGACAGAAGCGCTGGGCATGTGCCTGCCGGGAGCATCCGCACTGGCGGGAACCGGAGTACGGTTGGCTTTGGCGAAACTAACCGGCAAAAAGATTATGGAACTGTACAATAAATCCATTCTGCCGCGCCAGATCGTAACCAAAGAAGCGATTGAAAATGCCATCACGGTTGACTTGGCTATCGGCGGATCGACCAATTCACTGCTGCATTTAACGGCCTTGGCGAAGACGGCGGGCATTGATTTTGACATCAACACCTTTGCGGATTTTGCCCCAAAAGTACCTCACTTAGTGAAGATTAAACCGGCGCAAGGCGGGCATTACCCGGCCGACGTTCACAATGCTGGAGGCATTACCGCTTTGATGAACCAGTTGGTGCAAAATGGTTTATTGCACGAAAGTGAAATGACCGTAACTAGCAAGACAGTTGCCGAAAATGTGAAGGAGGCCCAAGTTGTTTGTCCCAATGTAATTAGACCGATGGACAATCCGTATTCGGCGAAAGGCGGATTGCAGCTATTGTACGGCAATCTTGCGCCGGAAGGATCCGTATGCAAGAGCGCGGCGGTTGTGCCGGAAATGTATCACCATAAAGGACCGGCTCGAATCTTCAATCAGGAAGAACCGGCAGTTGCCGCGATTTACGGCGGACAAATCAAACCGGGCGATGTAGTTGTCGTACGGTATGAAGGCCCCAAAGGCGGTCCTGGTATGCGGGAAATGCTTACTGCCACTGCAGCGATTGTAGGAATGGGATTATCCAAAGAGGTGGCCTTGGTGACTGACGGACGTTTTTCAGGCGCGACTGCCGGAGCAGCCGTTGGACATGTGTCGCCGGAAGCAGCCGAAGGCGGTCCGATTGCCTTAATCGAAGAAGGCGACATGATCGAAATTGATATCCCTAAGGGAATAATCACCCTGCATGTTCCGGAAGAAGAATTGGCCCGCCGCAAAGCGGCTTGGAAGCCGATGCTGCAAGATCATGTCATTAAAGGCAGTTATCTGGACCGGTATGCCAAAATGGTATCATCCGCCATGGCTGGTGCGGTTTTCAAATAGTATACAACCGAAGATGAAAAACAGGAGGAGTCCTATTATGGCAAAAACGAAAATAACAATTCCGGGAATTGCGGAACGCAAGGTAACAGGTCAAAAGTTTAAAATGATCACGGTATACGATTATCCGATGGCACGGCTTGTCGACCAATCGGCGGCAGAGTTGATTTTGGTCGGAGACTCGCTGGGAATGGTCATTCAAGGCTTGGATGGAACAGTTCCAGTGAACATGGAAGATGTTTTGTACCATTTAAAATTGGTTCGCCGGGGTGCTCCCAATACGTTTGTTGTCGGTGACATGCCGTTCTTGTCTTATCAAGTAAATAAAGATGATGCGATCCGCAATGCCGGTACTTTGCTTAAGGCAGGAGCAGATTGTGTAAAAATGGAAGGCAACATTAAAATTGTTGAAACCGTGAGAGCGGTTGTTGATGCAGGAATTCCGGTTATGGGCCACATTGGCTTAACGCCTCAGACTGCTGCCATGATGGGCGGCTTTAAGGTGCAGGGCAAAAGTGCGGAAGCTGCTGAAGAATTGCTGCGGGCTGCAATCGCACTTGATCATGCAGGTGTGTTTGCCATGGTATTGGAATGTATGCCGGCCGGCTTGTGCAAACTGATTACCGAACGGGTGAAATGCGCGACCATTAGTGTTGGCGGAGGCAAAGATTGTGACGGGCACAATTTGAATGCTTATGACTTAATTGGGATTTTTGACAAGTTCGTGCCGAAATTTGTCAAGCAGTATGCGCAAATGGGACCACAAATTGTCAATGTATTTGATACCTGGTGCAAGGAAATTGATGACGGCGTGTTCCCGGAAGACAAACACAGCTTTACCATGAAGGATGAAGATTTGAAACGCTTGTATTAAGACAAAGTTTTTCTTTTTCAGCTCTGAAGGTTCGGACGGCTCCCCGCAGATTGAAGAAAGACATCTTCGCGGGGAAGTTGTTTACTTGAAGAATACAACCAAAAAAGAGAATAAAAAAAGCAAGAAAAGAGCCATGGAATATTGGAAAATCCGACATGGTTCTTTTTTATGCCTGGGTTTCTATAGATCACTTAACTCTACAATGTTGCAGGAAAGACGGTTCTATTGATCGGCTCAGAAAAATTCAAGTTTTCAGATTGATGTTGTTGCAATCTTCTTGTAACAATGATACAATTTAAATGTATCATATTATGGTATTGCGTACTACAATATGGTACAAAAGCTCGAAAAGACGAAAGGGGACATTGGGACAATGCAACTATTAGATGGGAATAAAATCGCAGCGACCATCAAACAAGGGATCGTCGACGGAGTGAATGCATTGCGGGAGGAACATGGGATTACTCCTGGTCTTGCTGTCATCATTGTAGGCGAAGATCCGGCATCCAAAGTCTACGTAGGGCGCAAACACAAAGCCTGCGAAGAAACCGGCGTGTATTCGGAAGTCATTAAACTGCCTGCCGAGACAACAGAAGAAGAATTGCTGTCCACGCTGGACTGTTTAAATCAAAATGATAAAATTAATGGCATTCTTGTGCAATTGCCTTTGCCGAAGCACATCAATACAGAACGTATTCTCGATCAAATTCGCCCGGATAAAGACGTGGATGGATTTCACCCCTTGAATGTTGGCAACTTGGGGATTGGTCGAGAGGGGCTCGTTCCTTGCACTCCGAACGGCGTCATTAAGATGCTGGAGATCAGCGGTATTTCCTTGGAAGGAAAACGCGCAGTCGTCATCGGCCGCAGCAACATCGTTGGAAAACCTATGGCCAATCTGCTGCTGTCTAGAAACGCTACCGTTAACATTTGCCACTCCCGCACGAAAGATCTGGCAGCAGTCTGTCGGGAGGCGGACATTCTCGTTGCCGCAATCGGCAAACCAAACTTCGTCACACCGGATATGGTCAAGCCGGGAGCTATTGTCATTGACGTCGGCATCAACCGCGTAGACAACAAATTGGTAGGCGACGTTGATTTTGGCTCTGTCAAAGAGGTCGCCGGCGCCATCACTCCGGTACCTGGCGGTGTAGGGCCATTGACTATTGTTATGCTGCTCTTCAATACCTTAAAAGCTACCAAGCTGCAACTTGGCTTGCCAGAAAGCTGTTAAAAAGGAGCCAACACTATGCAAACAGCGACACAACGCATGCCGAACCGATGGTTGATCGCAATAATGGGAACCTTGTTGCAGGTTGCCCTGGGGACTGTGTATGCCTGGAGCTTTTTCCAGCAGCCGGTTATGGCAGCCGGGCAGTGGACGAATACACAAGCCGCCTGGGCTTTTAGTTTGGCGATCTTCTTTCTTGGCCTTGCAGCCGCTTGGGGCGGGATCAATCTTCCTAAGTATGGTCCTCGAAAACTCGCCATGAGCGGCGGTTTTCTATTCAGCCTTGGCTATTTGATTGCCGCTTATGCCTTATCCATCAAAAATCTTCCATTGCTCTATATTGGCTATGGCGTGATTGGCGGCATGGGTTTGGGGCTTGGTTATGTGACTCCGGTCGCGACTGCCGCAAAATGGTTTCCTGATAAAAAAGGCTTCATTACTGGCATGGTTGTCATGGGCTTTGGCTTTGGCGCACTCGTAATGGCCAAAGTTCTTGCGCCGGCTATCATGGCGCTGACTGCCGGAAACCTGGTTCTGGTTTTTTCCTTTGTCGGTGTGACCATGCTTCTCGTTACTTTGCCGGCCGGCTATTGGCTTGTGAATCCGCCTGCAGGCTTTGTGCCGTATGGTTATACGCCGCCAACCGGCGAAACAAGTGGTGCGCAAACTTCTCAGCAAATGATCACCGCTAAGCAGTGTGTCACCTCTGGTAAATTCCTGATGATGTGGACCGTGTTTTTTCTCAATATTACTGCCGGAATCATGTTCATCGGTTTTCAATCTCCCTTATTGCAGGATCTGCTGAAAAAGACCATGGATCCAGCGACTTTAAGTGATCCACAAGTTATCGCCGGGCTTGCGGCATCCGGTGCAACATTGATCGCTGTCAGCTCCCTCTTTAATGGGATCGGCCGCTTCTTCTGGGGCGGTCTGTCGGATAAAATCGGCCGAATCCAAACCTTTCGGCTGATACTCGGAACCCAATTGATTGTGTTTATTGCTTTGATGTTTGTCAACAGCCCGATTGTCTTTGGCGTTCTTGTTTGCTACGTTCTCTTGTGTTACGGCGGCGGCTTTGGCTCCATGCCGTCGTTTATTCTTGATGTTTTTGGGCAGAAACTAATGCCGGTTGTTTACGGAAGCATTCTCACAGCCTGGGGCTGCGGCGGGATCGTCGGCCCGCAGATCGTTGCTTTCTTGAAAGACAATTTTGCCGCACAGGCAGCCCAATATACCTTTATATGCGCCTCGGGCTTATTATTCGCTGGCCTCTTGATTACGTTGCTATTAAACAACGAAAAATTTGTTCCCAGGCGAAACGGCCACAACATACGCCCAAGACATGGTATGGGAAAACCGCAGCCGGCGAAGTAGGCCGGTACGACAAAGGTCGTTATACCAAGATTAATGCGATGATGTGCATCGCGCATAGACCGGATTCGGGCGGTCTGAATCGGGCCTTTTTTTCTATATTAATGGCAAATTGCAATTTGCATGCTCAAAAGTTTACAAAATAACGTTGACAAACGTTATTTTCGTTGGTATATTGTATACATCGCTTCAAACAAATGAATAGAAATGATAAAAGTAATGATTGGGAGAAAGACAAGTGGCAATTCGCTGCAGAGAGCCGGTGGGGCTGCGAACCGGTGCGAATCAAATGTCGAATACTCGCCCATGAACTCTTAGGTTGAAGTACGCAGTGACTGTCCTGCCGTATTAAACGTAAGCGTTGCCTGACGTTAGCAGGAAGTCGCAATCATGCGGCGCAATGAGCCAAAAGTAGGGTGGTACCGCGGAATTTGACCGCCCCTATCAGCAGACATCAGTCTGTCGATAGGGGCGGTTTTCTATTTAAATGACAATTGAATAAGCATGGTAAAAGTAATGATTGGGAGAAAGACAAGTGGCAATTCGCTGCAGAGAGCCGGTGGGGCTGCGAACCGGTGCGGATCAAATGTCGAATACTCGCCCATGAACTCTTAGGTTGAAGTACGCAGTGACTGTCCTGCCGTATTAGACGGAAGCGTTGCCTGGCGTTAGCAGGAAGCCGCAGCTTATGCGGCGCAATGAGCCAAAAGTAGGGTGGTACCGCGGAGTTTGACCGCCCCTATCGAACAGACATCAGTCTGTCGGTAGGGGCGGTTTTCGATTCTTTGACGATGAGAGGAGGTGAGAGGGAACGCATTGATAGGGAGCAAAAAGACAAGTAAGAAACATATCAAGATAAAGGAATAATTTATTGGATAAGGAGTGACGCATGATGGAAGAAAGAGTGATAAAAATATTCGATACTACTTTGCGTGATGGGGAACAGACGCCGGGAGTTTGCCTGGAGGCGCGAGAAAAAGTGGAGATTGCCCAATCGCTGGCAAAACTCAAGGTAGATATCATTGAAGCCGGCTTCCCTATTGCGTCGCCTGGCGATTTTGAGGCAGTGCGCCAGGTTGCAGAAAAAGTAAAGGGGCCGATCATTGCTGCGCTGGCACGCGCAAATATGAAAGATATTGATGCTGCCTGGCAGGCGTTGAAAAAAGCCGAACATCCTCGTATTCATACGTTTATTGCTACCAGTGATATTCATTTGGAATACAAATTGAAAATGACACGGGAGCAGGTATTGGAACAGGCAAGAAATGCCGTGCGCTATGCCCGCAAATTTGCAGCGGATGTTGAGTTTTCTGCTGAGGATGCTTCCCGATCCGATAAAGATTTTTTGTGTGAAATTTTCACGGCTGTTATTGATGCAGGGGCAACGACGATTAACATACCGGATACGGTGGGCTACACGATGCCGGATGAGTTTGGCGGTTTAATCAGATATATCCGTCAGAACGTGCCCAATGTTGACAAGGCAGTGATCAGTGTACATTGCCACGACGACTTGGGAATGGCGGTGGCAAACTCCCTGGCAGCCGTTAGGAATGGCGCAGCGCAAGTGGAGTGTGCCATGAACGGTCTGGGCGAACGAGCCGGTAATGCATCGCTGGAAGAAGTAGTGATGGCTTTAAATACCCGAAAAGCATACTACGAAGCGACTACAAATATTGCGACCAAAAACATCTATCGGACATCCCGGCTAGTCAGCGCGTTATCGGGGGTAAATGTGACACCAACGAAGGCCATCATTGGCGACAATGCGTTTGCGCATGAATCAGGAATTCACCAGCATGGGGTACTGAATAATTCGTTGACCTATGAAATCATGAGTCCGGAAACGATCGGCATCAGCCGAAATTCGCTTGTTTTGGGCAAGCATTCCGGCCGTCATGCGTTTGAAGATCGGCTGCGTGATATGGGCTATGAGTTGGATGCGGAAGCGATGAATAGTTTGTTTGGCCAATTCAAAGCATTAGCGGACAGGAAGAAAACGTTATTTGATCGAGATATTGAAGCGTTGATTACGGAAAAAGCGACGGATAAGCCAGAATGGTACCGCTTGGTGTATCATAATGTGGTTAGCGGGAATCAAACGGTGGCAACCGCTTCGGTACGGCTCGAAACCAGCATGGGCGTGCTGGAAGAAGCACGCTGCGGCGACGGGCCGGTAGATGCGGTATTTAAAGCCATTGAAGCGGCGGTAGGGTTTCCTGTTCAGCTTAAGGATTACCAGCTCAAAGCGGTAACCGCCGGTCAAGATGCATTGGGAGAAGCGATTACCTGGATAGAATGCGATGGCAAAGTATTTAGCGGGCGCGGCCTAAGTACGGATGTTATTGAAGCCAGCGCCAGAGCCTATGTCAATACAATTAACAAAATGATGGCAGTGTGTGATTATTCTGTACAAAAAAAGGTCGTAGGAGGTAATTGCTAATGGCAATGACAATGACAGAAAAAATTCTGGCCAGCCATGCCGGACTTGAGAGCGTACAGGCTGGTCAGCTTATCAAAGCAAAGGTGGATGTGGTTCTCGGCAACGACATCACATCACCGCCGGCGATTGCCGAATTTAACAAAATAGGCAGGCCGGTTTTTGATAAAGACAAGATTGTATTAGTTCCAGATCATTTTATTCCGAACAAAGATATTAAATCCGCGCAAATGGCCAAAACGTTACGGGAGTTTGCGCATGAGCATGATATTACGAATTATTTTGAAGTAGGCCGAATGGGTATTGAACATGTGCTTTTGCCGGAAGAAGGATTGGTTGTTCCAGGAGAAGTGATTATTGGGGCCGACTCGCATACCTGCACTTATGGCGCCGTGGGCGCATTTGCGACCGGAGTTGGTTCGACTGATATGGGGGCGGCGATGGCGACCGGCGATACTTGGTTTAAAGTGCCATCGGCAATTCAAGTGAACATCACTGGCAGCATGCCAAAGTATGTTTGTGGAAAAGACGTTATTTTAACGTTGATTGGGATGATTGGCGTCGACGGAGCAAGGTATCAATCGCTTGAATTCACCGGACCGGGAATAGCCAACCTGTCGATGACGGATCGGTTGACGATTGCCAATATGGCAATCGAATGCGGAGCGAAAAATGGTATTTTCCCTATTGATGGAGTTACGATTGCATATCTCAACGGCCGGACAAAAAAGACATATCAAGCAGTAAGCGCCGATAGCGATGCTATATATACGCGCAAAATTGATATCGATCTTTCCGACCTTACACCGGTAGTCGCTTTGCCGCACTTGCCTGAGAATGTAAAGGCAGTGCGGGAACTTCCCGAAATTTCGATTGATCAAGTGGTCATTGGCTCTTGTACCAACGGACGGATTGAGGATTTAAAACAAGCTGCCGTGATTATGTCCGGTAAATCAGTGCATCCCAAAGTGCGGACGATCATTATTCCCGGAAGCCAAGCTGTTTATTTGGAGGCGCTGGAAAAAGGATATATCTCGACCTTTATCAAGGCTGGAGCTGTGGTTAGTACGCCGACCTGCGGGCCGTGCTTAGGCGGATATATGGGCATTTTGGCAGCTGGAGAGAAGGCTGTGACTACCACGAATCGTAATTTCAAAGGCCGTATGGGCCATGTTGACAGTGAAGTCTATTTGACCGGTCCGGCAGTAGCTGCTGCCAGTGCAATAACAGGCCGTATTTGCGGCCCGGAGGAGATGGTAAAATGATATTAGAAGGTAAAACATGGAAATATGGTGATAACGTAGATACGGATGTGATCATTCCGGCTCGTCATTTGACGACTGCTGATCCGAAAGAACTGGCTGTGCACTGTATGGAAGATATCGATGCAGCTTTTGCTGTGAATGTTCAGCCAGGCGATATTATTGTCGCTGAGCGAAATTTTGGTTGCGGATCTTCGCGGGAACATGCGCCATTGGCGATTAAAGGAAGCGGCGTAACTTGCGTGGTTGCCGACAGTTTTGCCCGGATATTTTACCGCAATGCGATTAATATTGGATTGCCATTGCTGGAGTTGGGTTCCGATGCAAAAAAAATACAGGCCGGGGATACGCTGCGGGTTGACCTGGCGAAGGGGATTGTAGAAAATATTACGAGAGGCGAAGCTTTTCAGGCCCAGCCTTTGCCGGGTTTTATTCAGGAGATCGCCCAAGCAGGCGGATTGGTCAGCTATGTTAGCGGGGTGCGAAAATGAGTAGAAACATTGTTGTCATACCAGGCGATGGCATTGGGACTGAAATAACGGCAGTCGCGCAGAATATTTTGTCAATAACGGCAAAAAAAGCCGGTTTGAATGTGGATTTTGAAGAGGTGCCGGCCGGAGGTGCGGCGCTGGATGTGTATGGCGAACCGTTGCCGCAAGCGACTGTTGCGGCAGTAAAAGCGGCTGACGCCATATTGCTGGGAGCGGTAGGCGGGCCCAAATGGGATGCGGTGGAAGCCAAGCTGAGGCCGGAGCAGGCGATTTTAGGCTTGCGAAAAGCACTGGGTTTATATGCCAATCTGCGTCCGATCCGTGTGCTCGAGACGTTGGTAGATTATTCGCCGCTGAAACCGGAAAATATTAGAGGCGTTGACATTCTGATTGTCCGCGAGTTGAATGGCGGCATTTACTATGGCGAAAAAGGCCAGGAAGGCGATAGAGCCTGGGATGTAGAAAATTATAGCGTGCCGGAAGTGCAGCGCATTGTGCGCACAGCCTGCCAGGCGGCGAAGCTGCGCCGGGGCAAAGTAACCTCGGTTGATAAATCCAATGTTTTGTTTACCTCCCGGTTATGGCGCAAGACAGCCGGGGAAGTAGCAGCTGAATGGAACGGCATCGAGATGAGCCATATGTATGTCGATAATTGTGCAATGCAATTGGTTTTGGCACCGCAAAGTTTTGATGTTATCGTCACCGGCAATTTGTTCGGCGATATTTTGAGTGATGAAGCGGCGGTTATTACCGGATCCATTGGGATGCTGCCGTCAGCTAGCTTGGGTGACGGCGCCGGGCTGTATGAACCGATTCATGGTTCCGCTCCGGATATTGCCGGTAAGGGGATTGCCAATCCGGTCGGAACAATATTATCAGCGGCGATGCTCTTGCGGCATTCCCTGAAAGCGGACGACGCGGCGATGATGATCGAGAAAGCGGTTGAATCGGTTCTGGAAGAAGGCTATCGAACCCCAGACCTGTACAAGATTGGTTTGACAAAAGTGTCTACGGAAGAAATGGGTAAATTAATTGCAGCAAAAATTGAAAGACCGCAATAAAAAGACTTGCCAAAACGAATACTTTTGTATATAATACAAAAGTACTCAGGAACAGGTTGATAAATGGCCCGTTTGACAAGCGGTTAAGTCACCGCCCTTTCACGGCGGCTTCGGGGGTTCGAATCCCCCACGGGTCACCATTTTTCAAAAAGATAAGCGTTTAGACGCCAGTCGTCTTAAACCTTATTTTTATGATACAAGGGCGATTAGCTCAGCCGGGAGAGCGCCTGCCTTACAAGCAGGATGTCGGCGGTTCGATCCCGTCATCGCCCACCATTTTTTCTTGCGGCCCTGTGGTGTAGCGGTCTAACATGCCGCCCTGTCACGGCGGAGATCGTCGGTTCAAATCCGATCAGGGTCGCCATTTATTTGCCGCGGTAGCTCAGTCGGTAGAGCAGAGGACTGAAAATCCTCGTGTCGACAGTTCGATTCTGTCTTGCGGCACCATGTTTAATGATAACAAATTTTATTGTCGGAAATTTGTTCATATAGTTGTCAATAGAGGCCTCTTGATTTCGCAAGCGAAACCAAGAGGCCTTTTTTTAACGTTAGATTAAAAAAAAGCAGTTCACCCTATTGCAAATCATGATTAGTGTCATTACAATGAAAGTATAAAGAAAAGTCAAAAGGTCAAACGCTGCGGAAACGAGGTGAAATACTGCTGTGAAATACATTGATTATTATGAGACGTTAGGTGTTGAAAAAACGGCCACAGAAAAAGAGATCAAGCAAGCATACCGAAAATTGGCGCGGAAGTATCATCCCGATGTGTATCAGGGTGATGCGAAAAAAGCGGCAGAGGAAAAGTTCAAATTGGTCAGTGAAGCGTATGAAGTACTCGGCGATCCGGAAAAACGCAAAAAATATGACCAACTGGGCATGAACTGGCAATCCGGACAGGATTTCGAGCCGCAACATGGCCGGCAAAGCTATAGTTTTCATACCGCTGGCGGTAGTGATCCTCGATTTAGTGATTTTTTCTCATCCATATTTGGCGAAGATTTATTTGGCGCAGGCGTACCAAGGGGTCGACAAGCGCATAGAATGGCAGGCGAAAATGTCGACGCGGAAATCAGCCTGTCGATCACGGAACTGGTCCAAGGCGGGCAAAAGGAATTGCGGTTAAGTATGCCCCAGGTTTGTCCTGCCTGCGGCGGAGAACGGTACACTCAACGCGGGGTCTGCCGTACGTGCGGCGGCATGGGGACCACGGAAGAAATTAAAACAATTGCCGTGAATATTCCGCCGCATTTATATGAAGGGGCTGTTGTGCGCCTGAAAGGTTTGGGCGGCAAGGGGTACGGCGGCGGACCTTCCGGCGATTTGCTGCTTCATATTAAAGCCGCCAAAGACAAGGCTTGGCAGGTTGTTGACCAGATTAATTTGGAGACGGAAGTAACGATTTATCCCGAGCAAGCTGTTTTGGGTGACAGCGTATCGGTTTCAGTACCCACGGGAACGGTGAAAGTTACTGTGCAGCCGGGCATTCATTCCGGGCAAATCTTACGGCTGCGCGGGAAAGGCCTAAAAGGGCCGCAGGGCGTTCAGGGCGATGTGTTGTTGAAAATCCGCATTGATGTTCCCAAGAGCCTTGCCGCGGAGGAACTGGACTTATACCGGCGATTGGCTGAACTGCGGAAACATTAATGCAGTGCTGGACAATCAATTCTGAAGAATAATGTATAATATGTCGGCAATGAGGAGGCAGAAAAATGAAAGAAGAGAAATATACGCAGAAGGCGCTGCAAGCTTTACAGGAAGCGCAGCAACTGGCAGCGCTTCATTATCACCAGGAAATCAGCACCCGTCATTTATTATTGGCGTTGCTCAAAGATACGGAAGGCTTAAATGCTTATATTTTTGCCCGTTCCAATGTGGATGTTAAATTGCTCACCATGAAAGTCGAACAGCTTTTGAAACAGACGCCGTCTGTTAGAGGTCAAGATGGCGGGTTGCGCATGGGAACGGCAATGATCCGCGTATTGGCGTTAGCGGAAAAAACAGCGGAAACGATGAAGGACGAATACATCAGTGTGGAGCATTTGCTGTTGGCTGTAGTGGAAGACGGTGACAGTGATGTTGTGAAACTATGCCGGGAGTTTGGATTGAACCGCTCTGGAATTCAACAACTAGTCGCGGAATTTCGGCAGGGGCGCACCATTACCAGCGATAATCCGGAAGAGAGCTTTAAAGCACTGGAGAAATACGGTCGCGACCTGACCAAATTGGCTGCAGACGGAAAACTGGATCCGGTGATTGGGCGTGATGACGAGATCCGGCGCGTGATTGAAATTTTATCAAGACGGACAAAAAATAATCCGGTCCTAATTGGCGAGCCGGGTGTTGGCAAGACGGCGATTGTTGAGGGGCTGGCAAGGCGAATTGTTGCCGGCGATATTCCGGAAAGCCTGAAAAATAAGACTGTTTATTCCCTAGATATGGGGGCGCTGGTGGCCGGAGCGAAATACCGGGGCGAATTTGAAGAACGGCTGAAGAGCGTACTGAATGAAATTGCTAAGGCCAGCGGACGGATTATCCTCTTTATTGATGAACTGCATACGGTCGTTGGCGCGGGCGCTGCCGAAGGCGCAATGGATGCCGGCAATATTTTGAAGCCGATGCTGGCGCGCGGCGAGCTGCGCTGTATTGGCGCCACAACCCTCAATGAATACCGCAAGCATATTGAAAAGGATGCGGCCTTGGAACGGCGGTTTCAGCCGGTCATGGTGGATCAGCCCACCGTAGAGGATACCATATCCATTCTGAGGGGTTTGCGAGAGCGGTATGAGGTGCATCATGGCGTTAAAATCAAAGATTCTGCTTTGGTCGCTGCGGCGGTGTTATCAGACAGGTATATTGCCGACCGGTTTTTGCCGGATAAGGCGATCGATTTGATGGATGAAGCGGCGGCAAAATTGCGGACGGAGATCGACTCCATGCCAAGCGAGATGGATGAAACTTTGCGGCGAATTATGCAGCTTGAAATTGAAGAGCAGGCGCTGAAAAAAGAAAATGACCCGCAGTCGGAAGAACGGCTTGCGCATCTTCGTGAGGAATTGCGCGAGCTCAAGGAAGAGGCGGATACGCTCAAAGCGCAATGGCAGCTCGAAAAACAGGCTATCGTTCGCTTGCGTGATCTGAAAAAAGCGATCGAAAGCGTACGCACGGAAATGGAAACGGCAGAACGCGCATACGACCTGAACCGGTTAGCGGAACTGAAATACGGTCGTAAGCCGGAACTGGAGCGCCAGCTTGTCGCCGAGGAAGAAAAGTTAGCGCAGCAGCGCACCCACAAGATGATGCTGAAAGAAGAGGTTGACGAAGATGACATCGCCAAGGTCGTCAGCCGCTGGACGGGAATTCCGGTTCGCAGGATGCTGGCCGGCGAACGGGAAAAACTGGCTAATTTAGAGACAATCCTGCATCAACGGGTGGTTGGTCAGGAAGAAGCGGTCACGGCAGTGAGCGAGGCCATTATCCGCGCCCGGGCTGGGATCAAAGATCCAAACCGTCCGATCGGGTCCTTTATTTTCCTTGGACCGACCGGGGTCGGCAAGACGGAGCTGGCCAAAACATTGGCCGAGGCGCTCTTTGACGATGAACGAAGTATGGTCCGGTTGGATATGAGCGAATATATGGAAAAACATACGGTATCCCGTTTGGTTGGCGCGCCTCCGGGCTATATCGGCTATGATGAAGGCGGACAACTGACGGAGGCGGTTCGCCGCCGTCCATACAGTGTCCTGTTGCTGGACGAAATTGAGAAAGCACATCCGGATGTCTTTAATATTTTATTGCAGATATTGGATGATGGCCGCTTGACGGACAGCAAAGGGCGAACAGTTGATTTTAAAAATACGATTATTATTATGACTTCCAACTTGGGATCGGCTGAAATTTTAAAGAACGATTTTGCAACAGCCAAAGAACGGGTTCTTGCTTTGATGCGCAATTATTTTCGGCCGGAATTTCTCAACCGGATTGACGATATCATCGTGTTCAACGCCCTTACGGCCGCACAAGTCAAGAATATTGGCGCGATCTTGCTGCAAAATTTAAGCCAGCGGCTGCAAAAACAGTTGAACATCACGCTGAGTTGGGATGACAAGGCACTGGAATTATTGGCAGTACAAGGCTACGACCCGGATTTTGGCGCTCGCCCGCTGCGGCGTTTAATCACCCGGTTGATCGAAACCGGATTGAGTCAGAAGATTGTTCGGGGCGAAGTGCCGGAGGGAAGTGCCGTTCTTCTCAGCGCTGCGGAAGGAACCATTAGTATCCAGGTAAAAACGAATGAAAAAATAGGGTAGGCACATCAAAAACCAGCTGTTGAGGGATTTTTCTCAGCAGCTGGTTTTGCTTTGCCGGGGAAGAAATTAGGTAGCGTGTGCACATTTTGTATTTGTCCCATAGTTGCTTTTTTGAATTATTCCCGGTATACTGACAGCGTGGTGTCTTATATTCAGATCATTTGGAAAGATGAGAAAGAAGGTGGGCATCTGTAACAATGATTAAGGCAGCGGAGGGTTGGTGGGATAACTTGTGTATAGGTTAAATTTCAAACCGGTGAAAGAAAGCAAACGGCCCCTGTATGAAGATATTTCTTTGCAAATTAAAGCCTTGATTTTAAAGGGCGGCTTGCATCCCGGAGAGCAGCTTCCGCCGGAACGGGAGCTAGCAGGCGTTTTTGGCGTAAGCAGAACTTGCATCCGCGAATCAATTAAATCATTGGCAGCGCTCGGCTTTGTCAGCGTGGAACATGGGCGGGGCGTTTTTGTTGCCAAAGACGTAAACAAAGACGAAGATCTCTCGCAAATCATGAGTAAACTTTTTACTTCCGATAGAGGTGGATTGAAGGATTTATTTGAAATCCGCAAATTAATTGAGCCCCAGGCGACTGCTTGGGCAGCTGCTCGCTGCAGTGATGACGAGGGCGCTGTGATCGTAAAAACAGTTGCTGATTTCATGAAACAGCAAGAAATAGAAGGAAATACCAACTTTATTAAAGCATGGGAATATGATACCAAGTTTCATCTGATGATTGCAGAGGCAACCAAAAACGAGGTTTTGGTGCGGATGATGCACAGCATCCTTGATTTTCTTGCGGAGGGACGCAAAAATACGCTGCGGTTGCGGGAACGTCCGATTAAGTCGCTTGACGAACATCTGCGGATTGCACAGGCGATTCAAAATCACAATGCGCAGGAAGCGGAACGGGTAATGCGCGCTCATCTTGACAGCGTGGAAGCGGATATGTTTGAGGCAGAAGAAAAAAATAAGTTTTTTTAAAAAAATATAAAAAAGCAGCAGGAATTTAAAAAAAGATGTCTAATTAGTAAAGTAAAGTGGTAGTACCTCATACCTCATATAACATATCAATCCAGATTGTCATTTGGCATTTGAAGTTATTTACGGACATGATTATGAACCACTGCAGCTGGACTATCAATAGGGACAGCAAATTATTGACTAAAGGAGGATCACACTAATGGCTAAGCACAAATTCCTTATGCATGACAAAGAGGACAGCGTCGGTGTAGCGGTTGCCGATATCGTGAAAGGTGAAAAGGTCTACGGAGCTTTCCTTCATGGTGATGAACTGGTGGAAGTGGTAGCAAACGACAATATTCCGCTGGGACACAAAATTGCTTTGAAAAATGTTAAAAACGGCGAGTATGTCATGAAGTACGATGAAAAAATCGGGCTGGCAAAACAAGACATTAAAGTGGGCGACTGGGTACACACTCATAACCTGAAAGGCTATCGCTGGGGTAAATAAGAAAAAATATTGAAATCAAGTGAGGTGGGTTATTAAGATGAATACCAAAATATTGGGATATAAACGTGAAAACGGTAAAATTGGAATCCGTAATTACGTAGCTATTCTTCCTGTCGATGATTTATCCAATAATGCCTGCGAAGCAGTGGCTCATAACATTCAAGGAACAATCGCGCTTTCTCACCCGTACGGCCGTCTGCAATATGGTTCTGACTTGGACCTTCATTTCCGGACATTGATCGGTAACGGCGCCAACCCGAACGTGGCTGCTGTTGTTGTCATTTGCATCGAACAAAATTGGGCGAATAAAGTTGCTGAAGGCATTGCCAAAACTGGCAAACCGGTTGCAGCGTTTGGTATTGAAGGCAATGGTCTTCTGAAAACGATCGAAATGGCATCCCGCAAAGCGAAAGAATTCGTTCAATATGCGACTGCTATCGAAAAAGTAGAAGCAGATTTGTCAGATCTTACGATCAGCTACAAATGCGGTGAGTCCGATACGACTTCCGGCTTAGCTGGCAATCCGACCATGGGTCGCGTTGCTGAGCGTATTATCGCCAAGGGCGGCACCATCATTTTTGGTGAAACTTCCGAAACTACTGGCGCAGAACATATTTTAGCAAAACATTTCGCTACTCCGGAACTTGCTGAAAAATATCTGCAAATTCATAAAAACTATCTGCAAAAAATCGAAGACAGCGGCGAAGATTTGATGGGTTCGCAACCGACTGAGGGTAATATTACCGGTGGTTTGACGACAATTGAAGAAAAAGCATTTGGTAATATTCAAAAAGCTGGCCGCAAAGAATTCAACCCTGTTCAGAGCGTTCTTGATTTGGCAGAAGCTCCGGCTGGTCCTGGATTGCACTTCATGGACAGCTCTTCCGCAGCTGCAGAATTCATTACGTTGATGGGCGCAGCTGGTGCAGTATTGCACTTATTCAACACTGGACAAGGCAACATTGTCGGCAACCCGATTATTCCGGTTGTTAAAACGACTGCTAATCCGAACACGGTTATTCATATGGCTGAGCACATTGACGTAGATGTTGCCGGTCTTCTGACTCGTGAGCTGGATCTCGATACAGCCGCTGACAAAGTGATTGAATGCCTCGTAGCAACTGCCCGTGGTCGTTTCACTGCGGCGGAAGCTCTTGGACAGAAAGAATTCGTTCTTACTCGTCTGTATCCGAGCGCGTAAGTTCTTTAGACAATTATTTATAGACATGGGAGATACCAAACATTTGGTATCTCCCATGTTTTGGGTTTAGTCCATCATAAAGTATAAATTTTGTCTGATGGACATAAGTGCAACCAGCGGTTTCCGCCATCGCTTTTAAAGCTCGGCGCAAGCCGGGTTTTCTAATTTTGTTTTGGCGCGGGGATGTACTATACGCAGCAACAGTAGACGCGATCATATTTAAGAGAGCGATATCGTTGCGGCAATCGCACCAGACCGCCCCTTTGGTTATCCTCCAAAGGGGCGGTCTGTGATATAATAATAACTGTAAAAACGCTGGAATTGTGCAGGCTGGAAAAACCGCTGCAATCCGGAAAGCCAATACGGGGGTGAAAAACATGTCTCATGCGTCACTTGACATTTATACGGTTTTGGAAGCCTTTCACGAGGGCGTTTATTTAACAGATAGCAACGGGACTACTTTGTTTATTAATTCTGCGTATGAAAAAATTACCGGTATAAAACGTGAAGATGTAATCGGAAAAAATGTTATAGAATTAGAAAAAGAGGGGTATTTTTCACCAATCCTTAACCCTAGCGTTATTCATACGGGGAAAAAAGCAACAGTGATGCAGACGAGTAAAACAGGGCAAAAAGTTGTTGTAACCGGATACCCCGTTCGTGATATTTCCACGCGCTCGATGGTTGGCACAATTACCATAGTGCGTGATTTTAGCAATTTAGAGCAGCTCAAGCAAGAAGTCGAGGCGCAGCGCGATTTGCTGCAAAGATACCGCGAGGCCGCCATGCCTAACGATCCTGGGCAGTCGAAAATGATTGCGGCCAGCGAAAAGATGCGTGACGTTTTAGAACTGACGTTGCGTCTTGCTTTGGTAGATACACCGGTATTAATTACAGGCGAAACCGGTTCCGGCAAAGAAATGATTGCCAAAATTTTGCACAGCCGGAGTCCGCGCAAAGATAAAACGATGCTTTCTATCAATTGCGCGGCGATTCCTGAGAACCTTTTGGAAACAGAACTTTTTGGTTATGCTCCGGGAGCATTTACCGGTGCGAATCCGAAAGGAAAAGCGGGTCTGTTTGAGTTAGCCGATCAAGGGACTTTGTTTTTTGATGAAATTGGTGAGTTGCCGCCGATGATGCAGCCGAAGCTGTTGCGGGTGCTGCAAAACCAGGAAATCATGCGAATGGGCGGCAGCAAAGTGATCCAGGTCAATGTTCGTATTGTTGCCGCTACAAATAGAAATTTGGATGAGATGGTAAAGGAAGGCCGTTTTCGGCAGGATTTGCTGTATCGTTTGCGTGTTGCGTCGGTTGAGATTCCTCCGTTGCGTGAGCGGCCTGAAGATATAGAACAATTACTTCAATTATTCCTCGCGCGGTATAATGCCAAGTACAATCGCCACATGGAGATCACTTCTGCAGCGCTTGGCATATTAAAACGGTATCAATGGCCGGGAAATGTTCGTGAATTGGAAAATGTGGTGGAAGTCCTTGCGGTAGCGTTGCAAAAAAATGTTATTGATGCAGAAGATTTGCCGGGTCTTCTTGCCAAGCGAGTATATGAAGATATAGCCGATAATCAGCTGAAAGGGCTAATGTCGAAAGGGAAGCTGTCATTACAAAAAATGATGGACGATTTTGAACGGAAACTGCTTGTCCAGGCAATGGAACAGAATGAGTATGATGTTTATAGGGTTGCCAGGGAAATGGATTGTGACCGGACAACGATACAGCGAAAAATTAAAAAATATAAATTACAATTTCCATCCCACTAACAGCAATGCAGTTTACAATGAATAATATAATGAGTGACTGCCGAAAACAAATGCGCGATTGCACACTGGTGCAATTGCGCATTTGTCGTTGAAATACAAAGAAAAGTGAAGATAATTTAAAAATACGAACTTGAATATAACTAAAATTGTATATTTATGTGCAAACTGGCACGGAAAAATGGGTTTTTAACGGGCAGAGATCGTTCTGATAAATGAAGTCCGATTCAGTAAGTATTCGAAAAGTTCAAGTATTATCAATGGTTTGTCAATTCTGAAAAGACTTTTACACCAAAATTTGGGTTTGTTCAATTCTGGCATGCATCATGCATATAAAATAAAATAAAGACAAAAACTACACGCCAGAATTGATCTTGAGAAAGAGAAAGGGATCGGATTGGTAACAAAGGAGGGCCGGATTAAAAGATTTATTGGCACTTGCGTGCACTAGATATAGGGATAATAATGCAAAAGAGATTCCGGCGATATTTTGTTAATCGATTAAGAGTTTCAAAAAATATATATACGAAGGAGTGTTTGAAATGAAATTTGGTTATATTGGACTTGGCTTAATGGGCGGACCGCTGGCACGGAATTTAATCCGCGCAGGCAAAGATGTAATGGTTTTTGATTTGAACGAAGAAGCGATTGCAAGAACGCTGGCGGCAGGAACCACGGGCAAAGCGGTGAAAAGTGTTGATGAAATGGTGGATTGTGATGTTGTGTTCACTAGCCTGCCGCTTCCGAAACATATCGAAGGAACCATGTTGGGTGAAAATGGGCTGTTGAGCAAAATGAAAAAAGGTGCTGTGTACATTGATGTCAGCACGATTGACCCGGAAACCGGTAAAAAAGTTTTTGATTTTGCCGCCAGCAAAGGGATTGATTTTCTGGCTTGCCCATTAGGCAAAGGACCTGCACAGGCGGAAAAGGCCGAACAGCCTATTTTTGCCGGCGGGACTCCGGAAGCGTTTGATAAAATGTTTCCCGTCCTCCAAATCGTTGGGAACCCGGTACAATATACGGGCGGCGTAGAACAAGCCTATGCCTTTAAACTTCTAAGCAACATGATCGGGATGACTAATCTGGCTGTATTAGCCGAAGGGATCAGGATCGGAGAACAAGCGGGAATTGAGACCAAGAAATTATTGGAGCTTTTGGCGGAAACGGGTGCCAATTCGTTCCAGCTGCAAGTTCGCGGGCCCTGGATCGCCAATCATGATTTTGCTAATCGGTTTGGCGTGGCACTGGCTCTGAAAGATGTCCGTCTTGGGTGTGAAATGGCGGATGCAATGAACTATGACGCCAAATTCACAAAAATGGCGAAGGATGCTTACCAAGAGGCGGACAAGGCAGGCTTTAGCATGGAAGATTGCAACGCAGTTTACAAAGTACTGTAATTTTCTATTATTAGTGTAATTCTGGATTTTAATATACATTTTTCATTCTTCGATTTTAGTCATCTGCGGAAGAGTCCATGATGCTGAAACTATGGGTATGCGGGGAAACCGGCATGCCTCCCACTGTGGAAAGAAGAACAATCAGTAGGCGAAAAGCCCTGCATTGTTTGCTTTGCATACAGTGCAGGGTATTTGTCATATAGAGGCAGTTTTTTCAATGAATAATCAACTTGCAAAAATGAGAGGAGAGTATATTGCGTATGGAAAAAAGTATCAAAAAATCATTGTTTATTGACGGTGAATGGGTCGAGTCAATATCCAAACAAACCAAAGGAGTGGAAAACCCTGCAACGGGACAAGTGTTTTGTGAAATCAGTTATGGTGGTCCTGATGATGCCATTGCAGCCGTAAATGCTGCTGATCGCGCATTTGCTTCATGGTCGTCAACATCGGTTCGCGAACGATCAAATATTTTGAATCGCGTCGCGGTTCTTTTGCGAGAAAGAACCGATGAAATTGCAAAAATTCTGGCGACAGAATCAGGTAAACCCGTAGCCCAAGCAATGGGTGAAATTAAGTTTTCGGCGGAATATTTTCAATGGTTTGCGGAAGAAATCAGAAGACCGTCCGGACAAACGATCCCCGGTGACGTGCCGAATAAACGGCATCATTTTTACAGTCAACCGGCGGGTGTTGCGCTTTGTTTAACGCCGTGGAACTTTCCGGTATCCATTCAAGCGCGCAAAGTCGCTCCGGCATTGGCTGCCGGTTGTACAGTGGTAGCCAGAGGATCTGATGCCGCGCCGCTGAGTGTAATTGAACTCTTCAAATGTTTACAGGATGCGGGTATTCCGAAGGGGGTAGCCAATCTCGTTCAAGGCCCTGCTTCCAGCACGACAGAAGCGATGATGAAACAGCCGGCAGTCAGGGTAGTAAGTTTTACCGGATCGACGCCTGTTGGAAAAGCGATTATGCGCCAAGCTGCTGACCAGATGCAGCATTTGGCCTTGGAACTGGGTGGGAATGCGCCCTTCATTGTATTTGAAGATGCAGACATTGAGAAAGCCGTTGAAGGAGCGATGATTGCAAAATTCCGAAATAACGGTCAATCCTGCATCGGTGCAAACCGCTTCTATGTGCATGAAAAAGTGTATGATCAATTTGCGAAGCTATTCGCTGAGAAAATTTCGGCAATGGTAATTGGCGATCCGGTCAAAGACGCAAATGTGGATCTTGGACCGATGATTAACCAAAAAGGAAAAAACAAAATCGAGCAGTTGATTGGCGAAGCAGTAAGTCTTGGCGCGACTTATTTAGCGCCAAAAAGAGAGGTTCCTGCTGCTGGATACTATGTTTCACCGGTCATACTGGAAAATGTCCCAGAAACATGCGCCTTTGCGGCGGAAGAGTTATTTGCGCCGGCATCGCCGCTGTTCAAGTTCAGTGAGGAGGCTGAAGTGATCCGCAAAGCGAATAATACGGATATGGGCTTGTCTTCTTATGTGTATACGAAAGATATGGCGCGTGCCACGCGTGTTACTGAGGCGTTGAAATACGGAATTGTTGGACTTAATACTGGATTGCCGGTAGTAGCATTTACGCCAATGGGTGGGGTGAAGCAAAGTGGTTTAGGCCGTGAAGGCGGCAGATATGGTATTGAGGAATTTATGGAAGTCAAACATGTTGCAATGGATTTCTAATTCAGACAAACTATTTTGGGCAACATTGCACATTGTGCAATGTTGCCCAAAATGGCGAAATAAGGAGATATACACAGATAATATTCAGAAATATTGGATAGTTTATGTTTGTGATTAATTTCTTGTGCAGTGTATCCCTATCATATTTGTTTAAAAATCAAATATAGTAATAGGAAGGCAAAAAATATTTATTGAAAAAAGCCAGTAAATGCTTGAATTTACTGGCTTTTTTCGTTAATTCAGAACATTCGTTAACCGTTTTCCTGGACAAAATAAATCGTCAGATATTTGGCATGAAACGTGCATTATAGTTAGGTGACGCAATGTTCCATCAATAGGCGGATGAAGAATGGACTGGTTAGCTCACTGAAAAGTACTGTCTATTACGGCATGGGCGTTAAAACAGAGAAAACGAGGGGGTACTATTCAATGGTAAAAAAGTCCACAGTATTGATGCTGATGCTGGTTTTTGCCCTGACAGCGATTCTTACGGGGTGCGGCGGAGACAAAAAAGCTGACGCTCCAAAGGATGCGACGAAAAAAATTGTGATCAAGTATACGCATGGTGTTGGCACAGATCCTTCAGATCCTCATCAATGGACTGCTCTTAAGTTTAAAGAACTTGCGGAAAAGTATACCAATGGAAAAGTAGACGTGCAAATATTTCCCGGCGGACAGCTTGGCAGCGAGCAGCGCGGCTTCCAGGATGTGCAGGGCGGCGTTGTCCAAATGACTTCGCTGGCTGTTAACAACGCCACTTCCTTTGCTCCTTCTCTCGGGTTTTTCGATTTGCCGTATATCTTCAAAAGCCGTGATGAAGCCTACAAAGTTATTGACGGAATTTGGGATCCTTTGAATGAAAAAATGATCAAGGAGTCCGGTACCCGGTCCTTGATTTGGTTTGAACAAGGCTTTCGTGTGATCACGAACTCCAAAAAACCGGTTGAAAAACTGGAAGATTTGCAAGGCTTAAAGATTCGTGTTCCGAAAAATCCTTTGATGATTGGAACTTTTAAGGCGTGGGATTGCGAGCCTGTGCCGGTTTCCTGGGATGAGACCTTCAATGCCCTGCAGCAAAAAGTGGTAGACGGACAAGAGAATCCGCATACTGTTAATGCTTCGATGAAATTCCATGAAGTTCAAAAATACATTACGGATATTCATTACAAAATGTGGATCGGACCTGTCGTCGTTCAGGAAAAATGGCTGCAAAGCTTGCCGCCGGATGTTCGCGACGGACTAATTAAAGCTGGTAAAGACACTGCTAAAGCAGAGCGGGAATTCATTCAAAAGTTGGAGAAAGACGCTTTGGATAAATTGACAAAAGGCGGAATGATCTACTTAGGGACTCCGAAAGATGAAGATGAATGGATGAAACGTGCGATGTCGATTTGGCCGGATTATTACAAAACAATTGGCGGAACGGAAATGTTAAGCCAAGTCATGAAAATTCTGGGACGGGAAATGCCGCAGCCGAAAAACTAATTCGGTTACTGAGTCATGAGCAGCCCGGAGAGGGATTATCGCCGGGCTGCTTATCTTTTAGAGAGACACTATGGAAGAAGGAGTTTTAAGATGAAGAAATTGATCCGTTATATCGATCATTTTGAGGAAGTAGTGAGCTCCTCCTTGCTGATCACGGTCGTTCTGCTTATGTTTTCCCAGGTCATTCTCCGTTACGTATTCGGTAAATCTCTGGCGTGGTCGGAAGAATTAGCGCAAATGGCATTTTTGTGCATGGTTTATGTCGCGACAGCCCTTGCGGCGAAACAGGGCGCCCATATCCGCGTCACGGCCCATCTGAAATATCTGCCCAAATTGGCTCGCAACTTATTGATTTTGGCCGGCAATATACTATGGATCCTGTTTGACATGGTTGTTGTGTGGCAAGGAATTGTATTGGTTCAATCTATGATTGAGCACCCAATGAAATCGGCGGCGCTGGAATGGGATATGGCGCCCTTGTTTGCGGTCATTCCGCTGGCCTTTGCATTGCAGATTATTCGCATTATTCAACAGACAGTGATCGCTTGGCGTTCCGGTCAGGAGCTTGCCGTAGATGAGGGGGATAGTTATGGTGCATGATGGTCTCGTGTGGTTAATGCTCTTTGGCCTTTTGGCCTGTGGAGTGCCGATTTTCGTATCGTTAGGCGTTGCCACAACTGCTGTTCTTTTTCTTACCGATATTCCACTGGTCATGATCCCCTTGGACTTATATAAGGTATCAGAGATGTTCCCGCTGGTTGCGGTGGCGGCGTTTGTGCTGGCTGGCTGCATCATGGAACGGGGCGGTCTAGCCCAGGAAATCGTCAATGTGGCTTCGATTTTCTTCGGGCATGTAAGAGGTGGACTAGGAATTGTCACCATTATTGGCTGTATGTTTTTTGCCGCGATGATTGGTTCGGGGCCAGGTACAGTGGCCGCCATGGGAGCTCTGATGATCCCGGCGATGGTGCGAGCCGGCTACAAGAAAGAGTATGCCACCGGAGTATGTTGTACCGGGGGGACGTTGGGAATTTTGATTCCGCCCAGCAACCCCATGATCGTATATGGCGTTATTGGCAACGTATCCGTTTCGGCTTTGTTTACCGCAGGTTTTGTTCCCGGATTTTTAGTTGGGTTAGCGTTAATGGCGACAGCGGTCTACTTTGCCCGCAAGGCGAATTTCCCGGTGTTGCAGCAGACGTACACCACAAAAGAAGCGCTGATGGTGGTGTGGCATGCCAAGTGGTCCTTGCTGGCGCCGGTGGTCATCCTTGGCGGAATCTATACCGGTGCGTTTACGCCGGTGGAGGCATCAATCGTTGCTGTCGTATATTCGTTTCTGATTGGCTGGTTTGTTCACAAAAAACTGGATTGGAACGGATTGAAGGAAAGCTTGGCAATGACGAACGGGGTCACTGGGACAGTTCTGGCCGTTGTTGGGGTTTCGATCCTATTTGGGCGCTTCGTTACGATGTACCAAGTACCGCAGCGCTTGGCTGAAGCTGTTTTGAGCGTTAGTACAGATCCGATCATCGTCTTATCGGCGATTACTATTTTCTTATTTTTCTTAGGCATGTTTTTAGAAACTTTGTCAACCATCGTTATTTTGACACCGGTAGTATTGCCGTTGTTGAAAAAAATTGGCGTTGACCCGGTGCATTTTGGAATTTTGCTGGTTATGACCAACGAGGTTGCGTTATTGTCGCCCCCGTTAGGCGTCAATCTGTTTGTGGCCTCAAAGATTTCAGGGTTGAGCTTGGAAAAAGTTTCAAAAGCTGCTTTTCCGTATATGTGCGTGATTATTGTTTTATGTTTCCTGGTTATTTTGTTTCCGGAAATTCCTCTCTTCTTGCCGAAGGCGCTTGGCATCTATAAATAGTGAAATCATTATTGATGCCTTGCCGGATCGATTGAGAGATCTATAATAGGAAAATATGCATTAGGAGTGTTGAAAATGAAATTTGGTTATATTGGTCTTGGCTTAATGGGCGGTCCATTGGCGAGAAATTTGATCCGTGCCGGTAAAGACGTCATGGTTTTTGATTTGAGTGAAGAAGCGATTGCAAGGACGTTGGCCGTAGGAACTACTGGCAAAGCCGTGAAAAGCGTCGATGAGATGGCGGATTGCGATGTGGTATTCACCAGCCTTCCGCTTCCCAAGCATATCGAAGGAACGATGTTGGGCGAAAATGGCCTGTTGAGCAAAATGAAAAAAGGGGCCGTCTACATTGATGTCAGCACCATCGACCCGGTAACCGGCAAGAAGATTTTTGATTTTGCCGCCAGTAAAGGGATTGATTTTCTGGCTTGCCCGCTGGGCAAAGGACCTGCACAGGCGGAAAAGGCCGAACAGCCTATTTTTGCCGGCGGAACAAAAGAAGCGTTTGATAAAATGCTTCCGGTGCTGCAAATTGTCGGAAATCCGGTGCATTATACAGGCGGCGTCGAGCAAGCCTATGCTTTCAAGCTCCTGAGCAATATGATCGGGATGACCAATTTGGCTGTATTGGCCGAAGGGATTCGGATCGGTGAAAAAGCGGGAATTGAGACGAAGAAATTACTGGAATTGTTGGCAGAAACGGGCGCTAATTCGTTCCAGCTGCAAGTGCGCGGTCCATGGATCGCCAATCATGATTTTGCCAATCGGTTTGGCGTGGCGTTAGCGCTGAAAGATGTTCGGCTTGGTTGTGAAATGGCGGATGCAATGGGTTATGATGCCAAATTCACAAAAATGGCGAAGGATGCCTATCAAGAGGCGGACAAAGCCGGTTTTGGCATGGAAGACTGCAATGCCGTTTATAAAGTGCTTTAAATTTCACATATTTTAATTCTTCGATTTCAGTAATCTACGGTGATTGCCATGATGCTGAAACTATAGGTATACCAGGAAACCAGTATGCCTCCCGTTGTGGAAAGAAGAGCAATCAGTAGGCTAAAGGCCCTGCATTGTTTGCTGTACACAATGCAGGGCCTTTGTCTTACACAAGTGCAGGCGCCGGCTTTTGCCGTCGCGATTGAAGCTCGGATCAAGCCGGGTTTTCCAATAGTGAAAAATCTGTTCCAGTCGCATAAATCGTGAGGGGGACAAATATGACACAGGAGTACCGTCTGTTTATTAATGGGGAATGGATTGCAACGGAACGCAAACAAGGGGTGTTCAACAAAGCGACAGGCGATTTGATTGGCGAGTGCTATGTTGCCGGCCAAAAAGAAATTACGATGGCGGTGGATGCGGCGCAAAACACATTTCGAGTGCAAAAACTCGATCCTTATCGACGATTTGAGATCTTGAAACGCGCCAGTGAGCTTTTATTGGAACGGCAGGAAGATTTTGCGCTGACAATCAGCCAGGAAGTAGGCAAAACGTTAAAGGAAGCCAGAGGAGAAGTGATCCATGCTGTGCAAACGTTGTTAGTTTCTGCTGAGGAAGCGAAAACGTTCCAGGGCGAATTGGTTCCTGTGAATGGTTCACGAGGCAATGCAAACCGATTTGCCTATACGCTGAGAATTCCGGTTGGTGTCGTTTGCGCCATCACGCCGTTTAATGTGCCGTTAAATCTTTCCTGCCATAAAATTGGCCCTGCGCTGGCGGCGGGAAATACTGTTGTCTACAAACCGGCCAGCGTCACGCCAATCACCGGTGCAAAACTATGCCAAGTTTTCATTGATGCCGGACTGCCAAACGGGTTTCTAAACTTGTTGATGGGTGCTGGGTCTGTGGTTGGGAGCGCGCTGGTCAAGGACGAGCGGATTGCATTCTATAGCTTTACGGGCAGTGTAGACGTTGGCAAAGAACTAAAAAATGCGATTGGCTTTCGGCGGCTTTCCTTGGAGCTAGGGTCCAATGCGCCGAATATCATTCATCATGATGCGGATCTTGCTTTTGCTGTGGAGGCTTGTATCCGAGCGGCCTTTGCCAATGCAGGACAACTGTGCATGTCCTCGCAGCGAATCTATGTTCATGAATCAATTTATCAGCAATTTTGCAGCCAGGCAGTAGCGGCAACGCAATCGTTGAAGGTTGGTGATCCATTGGATCCGAGTACGGACATTGGGCCGATGATCAGTGTGTCGGCCGCAATTCGGGCCGAAAATTGGATACGGGAAGCGGAGACGGAAGGAGCCACAGTGTTGATTGGCGGGTGGAGAAAAGGACCGTTTCTGCAGCCGACTATTTTGACTGATGTGACTGCGGATATGAAAGTAGTCAGTATGGAAGCTTTTGCACCGATCTTTACCGTTGCCCCTTACAAAACGATTGAAGAAGCAATTGCACTGGCCAACAATTCGTTTTATGGTCTTCAAGCCGGCGTATTTACGAATTCCATGGATATTGCGAACCGCTGCATTGCCGGACTGGAAGTCGGGGGCGTCCTCATTAATGACGCATCGACTTTCCGGGCTGACTGCATGCCTTATGGCGGCGTGAAGGACAGTGGTTTTGGCAAAGAAGGTCCGCGCTATACAATGAAAGAAATGACAGAAGAAAAAATTGTAGTGATGAAAATATGAAATTAGAATAATTCCCATTTGCTTACTCAAGCAAATGGGAATTATTTCTTTAATGCCATCGTTGGGGAAAATGTCTGATAATTTAACTAGCTATTTCACAAGTCAGGCCTCTTTAAGGTATGCTAGTACCCAAGAGGTGATGGATGATGAAACGGATTGCTATTTTAAAAGGGGTCGCGTTGGCGGCTGTGATTGGTCTTGTTGCCCGCCAATTAGCGCAATTACCTGGACTTTCCATATTGGGGGCGATGGTGATTGCGATTATCGCCGGGATGGTATTCCGTGGCTTCCTGCAAGCTCGGGTGATAACAGTGCAGCCGGGAGTCAGTTTCACTGCAAAATATTTGCTGCAAATTGGCGTTGCGTTAATGGGGCTGCGCCTGAATTTGCAGGATATTGTAGCCGCCGGATGGCAAACTGTTTTTCTCGATTTGGCAGTGATTATTTTTACGATTGGCCTTATTCATTTACTGGGAGAACGGTATTTTGTGCGAAAAAGATTAACCACGCTCATTGCCGTAGGAACCGGAGTTTGCGGTGCAGCTGCGATTGGCGCAGTGGCTCCGATGATCAGAGCCAAGGATGAAGACGTGGCGATCGCCGTGGCGATCATCGCTTTACTGGGGACCGCCTTTTCAATTTCGTACATTGTTCTTTTGCCTATTTTAGGTCTATCGCCGTATGCTTTTGGTACTTTTGTCGGTTCCACTTTGCATGAAGTTGCACATGTGGTGGCGGCATCAGATCCGGGCGGTGCGGTTAGCAGTGATACTGCGATTTTGGTTAAATTGGGACGTGTGGCCATGGTCATTCCGGTTGCGATCTTTTTCGGCTGGTCTTACAAGCGCCGCAGCGGCCAAAACGGAAAATTGGATCCGTTTACGGTTCCCTGGTTCTTGTTTGGGTTTCTAGCCTGTGCGGTATTCAATACGTATCATCTTTTGCCGCAATCGCTCATGATGTCGTTACAAGTAATCAGTGCCTTTTTGCTGACGATGGCAATGGCGGCTATGGGGCTGAATGTAAATTGGCAGTCGTTTAAAAAGGTCGGCCGCAATCCCGTACTCATCTGTTTCATCGGGTCGATCCTGCTCAGTTTTTTTGGCCGGGCGATTATCTGGATGTTTGAAATTTGATCTATGGCTAGGTTGGGCACTGCATGTTGACAAAATTAAGAAAGGTTTCGGCAACATAAGTGAGCGTCTTCTTTTTGTGATAAAGGATGGTGAACCGGCGGCGGATCGAACCTTCAAGCAGCGGGATAACTTTTAGATCGCCGCGTTTGACTTCTTCTGCTACGGCAAAATGGGATATGGCCGCTATGCCGATGCCGGCGCGCACCGCTTCTTTTACCGCTTGCGTGCTTCCCAACTGCATCACGATATTTAAGGCAGTAATGTCGCAATGGTGCTGAGAAAAAAAAGTAGCCAGGCTGCGGTGCGTTCCCGAAGTTGTCTCGCGCAAAACCCAATGTTCCGAAACCAAGGTATGCAATGGAACAGGTTTGTCTTTCGCCAAAGGACTGTTAGGCGGCGCAATGATGACCAACTCATCCCCGCCGCAGAAGAGGCTGGTTAAGATTCCCGGAGCCAGTTCGGGACCCTCGGTAAAGCCAACGTCAATCGTTCCCTCCATAACCATAGAGGTAATTTGTTCTGTATTAAATATTTCCATTACAATATCGACATTGGGATATAGCTGGCTGAAATTAACCAGTATTTTGGGCAGCATATACTCGCCGGTCGTCAAACTGGCGCCGATATGCAGACGTCCTCCTACGGTTCCCTGCATTTCAAGCATTGCGTTATCCGTTTCCACATATAAGCGTTCTATTTCAATAACATAAGTGAGCAGGCGGCTGCCGGCCTGCGTCAGAGCAATCCCGCGGTGCAGGCGGTCAAATAATTTTGTCCGGTAGCGCGTTTCCAGGGACTGAATGTGTTGGCTGACAGTTGACTGACTGATATGCAGATCGTGGGCAGCTTGCGAAAAACTTAGTTTTTCAGCAACGGCTTTGAAAACTTCCAATTGAATATCAAACATAGTCAAACTCCTCATGCTGACAAATTTACTCTAATTTATATAGTAACATAAACTACCTGTAAAGAACAGAAATAGAACTGCAAAAAGACAGATCGACGGCTTTTGGATACTTAAAAAGGCCGCCGATCTGTCTTTTTGTTGTAAACGGTTCCTAGAATTCGCTGACAGGAATATCCATCCATTTGCAGAGCGCCTTTATTTGCGGGCGAATATCGCCGTATGCAACGACAAAGTGGGCTTCCCAGCCTTGTTCAACGGAGGCGGTGATCAAGGCTTTGGCGCTGTTATCCGTTTTGATTTCAACTGATGTGCCTAGGAATTTTTGTGGTTCGTCGAGAGCTTCACCGCCTGCCAGGAACATGCGGTAGCCATTCGGCCCTTTGCCTAGGCGAAGAATTGTAACCCGGCCTTCTTTTAAGCCGAATTCCATAGTTATGCCGAGTTTGCGGTTCGGATGCGTTCCGGCGGCGGCACCGGTATCTTTGCGTGCCAAGGAACAGGCTCCAGCACCGCAATGCCAATAAATAACAGAATTCTTTTCTTCATCCAAAGAGACAGGGTCGCCAAAATAAGGCGCTGAACCAGCAAAGTTTTTGGCTATGAACATGCTGATTGCTCCGCCGATATCGGCTTCACAGGAACTGACTACGCCGTTTTCTGTGAGAAAAGAAATGGCAGTGCAGACTGCGGCCTGGCATTCCATAAAGAAATCAGGCCAACAACGGGTAGCGAGGGCCCCAATGCCGTTTTCTTCCACGATTTGCTTATAGGCAGTTCGGATGCGGCTATATTGTTCCAGTGTTTTATCATCGAAGCAGTCCGTTTTGGTCATGTTCTGCTGCAGTTCGAGCAAAGCCGGTTTGATTTCATCGGCAGTGAGCAGTCCTGCTTTTTTTATCACTTCGCGTGCTTCCAAGCGCAGCAGCTTAGGGCCAATGTGTCTCATCAGATCAACATCTTCCAGGTTGGAGAAATAAAAACCCGGCGGGAAATGGCCGACAACGCCGATTTTTAAATCATGCAGCTGCTTTTTTACCCGTAGTGCATCTAGTTCGGCAGCAAGTGCGGGTCGCAAACTTTCTTCATCGGGGCTGCCGAAAACAAATGAAAACTTGCGGCCGAGCGACATGAGTACATTACCGGCAGCGTAGACCCCGGTTAAAGAATTTAAACGAAGCTTGCCGCCGTCAATGACCGGTTCGCGCACACCCCAAAGAATGATCGGGCAAGAAAGTTCCTGGACAATGCTTGCCAAAAAGGTTGAATCGACAAACGTGGTTGTTTGCACAATGGCTGCATCGGGCAAGGAAGTTTTGATGGAATTGAGATATGCGCCCAAGATTTCTGGCGATGTAAGCGGCTCGGTCGGGGCAGTTACTTGAACATTTAAACCATTAAGCACTTCCAATGATTTATTGTAATAGGCGTTGGCATACGTCATATCGAACGTAGTCCGGCAAAGTGGTAAAAATACAGTCTTAAAATTTTCCATGGTTCGCTCCTCACAATTTGTATTCAGTAAATACGTTATCGCAACATGATTTGCTTGTTTTGCAAACGGGCATAACCCGGCAATGATCCGCCAAGCAGCGGCAGGCAGTAACGGTAATATTGTTCAGTAATGAAGTTTCCGGAGGCATTGATAAATTCATCAGGAACAATCCGCTCCACATTTGCTACTTGATCCAGCGCAACGTGACCGCAGCTGCAAGCGTATTCTGGATCATCCGTGCGATCCAAAGTGACCATGATATCCGACAAGCCTTCCTGCATGTAGCGGACTCCGGCTTGACCGGCCCGGAACGATTCTTCCAGGTCTGTCGGTGAAGCGCAGCAGGCCATAGCGCGTTGGATGGTGCCCGGTCGGTTGCAGCGGGTTTTTAGTCCCAGCTCTTGGTTAATTACTTTCGCCAAATAATTCCCCGGCCCTTCTGACATGGCAATCGCTTTATGGCCGAAGGCATCGGTTACTACGGACTCGGCGCCAATGAATTCGCCTTTCGCATCATGAATGCCTTCGCCGATAATTACGTAAACATAATTGAGGTTGCGGTGGACCTCCTTGACGTCGGCCAGGAAACGGGGAATATCAAACGTTCTTTCCGGCAAATAGATCAAATGAGGCGCATCTTCAACCGTTTTCTTCGCCAATCCTGCTGCAGCGGCCAGCCAACCGGCATGCCGGCCCATCACCTCATAGATGGCGACATCGTCAAACGTACTCATGGCCTCCAAATCACGGCCGGAATCCAGTGTGCTAAGCGCGACAAAACGCGCAGCGCTGCCAAATCCAGGACAATGATCGGTAATTGGCAAATCGTTGTCGATTGTTTTGGGAATGCCGACTACGCGCATTTCGTAATTTTCCGCTTTGGCCAGCTTGGAAATGCGGTTGCAGGTATCCATACTGTCATTTCCGCCAATATAAACAAAATAGCGAATATCATTGGCTTTGAAAAAGTCTAAAATAATGTAATAGTCGGCTTCACTCAATTTGCGGCGGCAGCTGCCTAAAATCGACGCAGGCGTTCCGATCATCTTTCGGATTGTTTCGTCCGTTTCATTCGAAAGATTGTACACGGATTTTGTAAACACACCTTCAATGCCGTGGACAAGTCCGTAAATCGAGCCGATTTCGCTCATTGTTTTGGCCTGACTGACTACTCCGGCAAGACTGGCATTAATTGCCGGCGTAGGTCCGCCGGACTGACCGACCAATAAATTGCCTTTCATAGTAGAACCCCCTTATGAAATAATTCTCTGCTGGAATAAAGGCTGTGTAATTAGCACATTGTTTTCCAACCGGCTGCAAAAAACTCCAATTCACGTTTGACCATTGCGGCCACCGCATTTTTACAAGCTTGCGGCACAGCAATCATATCCCAGGCCGAAACATTTTTCTCATGCGTGGTAATAAAGGTTTCCATATATACTTTTTTAACTTCCGTACCAATGTTAATTTTCTTAATTCCCAAGGAAATTCCTTTGGCAAATTGCTCTCGTGATAAGCCCGTGCCGCCGTGAAGGATGAGAGGAATTTCGCAATTTTTCGCAATTTCTTGCAAAAGATCGAAATTTAAATTCGGTTTGCCTTTGTATAGACCATGTGCATTGCCGATCGAGACCGCCAAGCCGTCAACCGAGGTAGCAGCCAGAAACTGGGCAACATGCTGCGGATTGGTCATTTTGGCCGCCTTTACTTCTTCGCCATCTTCTAACCCAGCCAAAGCGCCTACTTCCGCTTCGACGGAAACGCCAAGAGAATGAGCCGCTTCGGTGACTTTATTGGTAATGGCAATGTTTTCTTCAATGCTTAAATGGGACCCGTCGATCATTACTGTGCTGAAGCCGAGGCGGATCGCTTTCATACAAGTGGCATAATCTTTCGCATGATCCAGAAAAATACATACGGGTACAGAAGCGCGGCGCGCCAGATCAACCAAAATTTCACCGATATAATCGTTGCCAGGTTGGTTGAGAACAGGTGCGCCGATCATTGCGATAACCGGCAAACCGGCCTCTTCGGCGCCCTGTATAACGCCCTGCACCGTGAATAGATCGTACGTACTAAATGCTCCCACGGCGCCGTCGTGTTTTTTGAGGATCTCCTGCAGATTTACTAAAGCCATAGTATTCCCTCCTGTTAATTTTATAAGTTTGTATTATTACAACATTATGTTTTAAACCACTACCCGGCCTTGCATGACCGGGTATAACAAATCAATAATCGTATATTGCCGGTTAGCGTTCCAATATGAGCGGCCGGAGAACCGTTTTTCCGTTGATTGTTCGTTTGGTTGTCGGCCACCAGGAAGGCACGGAAGTTAAAAATTCTAAACTGCCATCCTTTTTATACAGCACGGTATCCTCACATTTTGTTCCCTGTACAGTAGGATTCCACGCCAAAAGCTGATTATCATGATATGGTTCAGGCCTTCCTTCTCCACACCGGTATTCCCGCGACTGATAACCAGTAGGACCGCCCTGGTGATGCAGCTTCCATTCTTCCGGCAAACCGGCTTGTGCATAAGCAGCCAGACCCGCCTCGAAGGAGGTTTGGCTATCGGCGCCGGCTGCACAGGCGGAGAGAAATGCGGCTTCAACATCAGTAGCAATTTGATGATACTTGGCAAGCGGTTTCGGGACAGGCCCGAAATGGACACAACGGGTCAATGCCATATGCAAGCCCCATTTCTCGGCAACTAAAGCGATGAGGGCATAATTTTTCAGTATATTATCGGAAACGACCGGATGACGATATTGCAGAGCCCGGTGGTCAACGCCTACCAATAAGACCGGACAGCGAACGCCAAGTTTTTCCAACCGAAAAGTAAGATCAGCCGATATTTCCCACTCGGTCATGCCGGGCTGAATTGCAAGGCTTGTGGCGACTGCTTCGCGGGAACAAACGTCTCCCAACCAGCGAACCTTTTCAATTTCTTCCGTAGTTAAGCTGTATCGCAACGGATTGATCTCATTGCCGAATGCCTCCAGGTTAGCGAAAGGAATATCGCTGCCGACTTTTTTTTCACCGATCAGTGTACGCACGACTTGTTCGCGATTCTCATACCACTCATAGATGCATGGTTCAAAACCCAAGCCAACAACTTGTTCTTCCAGCATGCGCGGCATTTCGTTCCGCGGCGCCACGATGAATTTTTTATCCTGTAAAATGACCAGCGCGGCGGCTCCGGTTTCTGACCCGGTAACGACCCGGTTTGTCCCACCGCCGGTAAACCATGAAAAATTAATTGCCCGTGAAAGGCAAAATCCGTCTAGGCCTAATTGCAAGGCAAGCTGGCGGAGCTGCACTTCTTTTTTTCCGACTTCTGACTGCCGGTCAAACATAAAATCACTCCCAGTTAGATGATAGTAACAGCCTGTTTGCGTTTGAAAAAGCACATCCAAACGCGACAGGCTGCGGAAAAGCTGAGTTCTTTATTTCAAATCCGATTGATTCCAAGCGTCCATAAAGATGCGGTTAACGATATCCGTCATGGGGTGCTCGACCATCGCCAAAAGCACTTTGTAAGGTACGGTGGCGATATGCGCACCGGCCAAAGCGGCTTGAGTCGCATGAGCTGTAGTACGAACGCTGGCCGCAATAATTTCAGTTTTTAAACCATGGATATTGATAATATCGCAAAGGGTAGTCAGCATTTGCAAGGCGTCAACATTCACATCCTCCAGTCGGCCGATGAAAGGGCTGATATAGGTAGCTCCAGCTTTGGCGGCGACTAAACCTTGGTTGGCGCCAAAAATCAAAGTGGCATTCGTTTTAATTCCTTCTTTGGAAAGGGCGTGGATGGTTTTTAAGCCTTCGATGCTGATCGGCACTTTTACAACAATATTTGGCGCAATTTTGGCAAGACGGCGCGCTTCCGGAACCATCTCCGCAAAAGTAGTGCTGACAAGTTCCGCACTGACCGGCCCAGGGACGATATCGGCAATTTCTTTAATCATTGTTGCAAAATCTTTGCCGCCTTCTTTGGAAGCAAGAAGCGGATTTGTTGTAACGCCCTCAACAAGACCTAACTGAACGGCTTCTTTAATTTCTTCAATATTCGCTGTGTCCAGAAAAAATTTCACTATAGTTACCTCCCATAAATAATTTCTTACCTCATTTGGCTCAAAATCGTATTCTTTAAAGGGTGAAGACAATTTTGAAAAAATAGAAGTACTGCTTGACAGATTCATACTATCAAAAATATAATTGAATTGCAATACAATATTGCAATATTGTAATTTGGTTAGGTGGGTGAAAATATTCATGCAGATAAGCAAAAATAGTCCAGTTCCATTGCATTATCAGTTGAAGAATATTTTGCAGGAAACCATCCGGAATGGCGACTGGGCCGTCGGTGATTTGTTTCCCACGGATAAAGAATTGATGCAGAAATATAATTTGAGCAGCACCACTGTGCGGCGGGCGATTTCGGATCTGGTACAGGAAGGTTGGCTGGAGAGGATCGCCGGCAAGGGAACTTTCCTAAAACGCAAGGCAGTGGAAGAAACACTAGGCCGTTTGACCGGTTTTTTTGAAGAAATGGCCCGGCAAGGGTATGTGCCCAGCGCCGAAATACTGCAGATTTCTTTTGTCACCATTACACCGGAAGAAATAGAAAAACATCCCCGGTTAAGCCTTTTTGCCGGACAAAAAATGGTTTCCATAGAGAAGGTGCAAAGTATAGACGGAAAGCCTATTGTCTACTTAGTTTGTTATTGGCCGCAGGAATACGGCGAAAAAATAGCTAAGTGCGATCTGACACGGGAAGGAATTTATCAGATTGTTGACAGAGACTTGAAAATTCTGCTCACGCGTGCGGAACAAACAATTTATGCAGGCGTTGCAAACCAGGAAAGTTCGAAATTGCTGCATGTCAAGAAGGGGTTTCCTGTATTGATGACGGAACGGGTCACATATGCCAATGAGACACCGGTCGAATATTCTTATAACATTTACCGGGCCGATCAATACAGATATAACGTAATATTACACCATGACAGTCGCGATGCAGAGGGCATTTGGGGACAAAATAATAAGGAAAGGGCAAAACCGGAATAAGTTTTAGGGCATGTGTTATATGTGATTGAGGAGGAGATTTCTTGTCTGACGTTCGATTAGAAGGTATTACAAAGATATTTGGCAATAGTGTTGCTGTGGCCAAGATGGATCTGCACATTCAAGACGGAGAATTTTTGGTTTTAGTCGGTTCGTCCGGCTGTGGGAAAAGTACGACGCTGCGAATGATTGCCGGCTTAGAAAAGCCTAGTTCAGGCGAAATTTATATTGGCCCCAAAAAAGTCACCAACCTTGAACCCAAAGACCGTGATATTGCGATGGTATTTCAAAGTTATGCACTTTATCCGCATAAAAAAGTGTTTGACAACTTGGCGTTTGGTCTTCAGTTGAAAAAGAAGCCGAAAAACGAAATTAAAGAGGTTGTAACGGAAGTTGCTGAAATGTTGGAAATAGGCAGCTACCTGGAAAGGTATCCGAAGGAACTGTCCGGCGGACAACGTCAGCGGGTTGCCTTAGGAAGAGCGATTGTCCGGCATCCCAGCGTGTTTCTAATGGATGAGCCGCTTAGCAACCTTGATGCCAAATTACGGGCGCAGACGCGGGCGGAATTGATTAAATTGCATGAACGGCTGAAAACAACTGTTGTCTATGTAACGCATGATCAAACGGAAGCGATGACCATGGGCAAGAGAATTGCTGTTATGCAGGGCGGTGTGATCCAGCAGATCGGAACGCCGGCTGAGGTATACAAAACTCCCACTAATTTGTTTGTCGCAGGGTTTATCGGAATGCCGCCGATGAATTTTTTTGAAGGACAGGCGCAAATCGAGGATGGCTGCGTTGTTTTCCAGGGAAAAGGGATTCGGTATCAACTGCCGGGAAATGCGCAGGGCGTACAAAACGGGCAGAAAGTGATTTTAGGGATTCGCGCGGAGTGCTTGAACGTTGTTGCGGAATCCGGCATCAGCGGAATTGTTGAAGTCGTTGAACACATCGGGTCGGAAGCGATTATTCATGCTACGACTCCTGGCAAAGAGAAACTGGTCATTAAGATGAACGGTTACCAGGAAGCACCTGCTACAGGGAGTGCCATCAAGGTGAAGCCTTGCCAAGGAAATGCCCATTTGTTTGACGCAGGCACCGGGAATACCATCTATACGGCGGGAGTTGTATAAGTAATGAGTTTTCAGGCCTGTTGATCTCTCGTGCTTCGGATGGGTTACGCAGGCTGTTAACGAAATAATTTTGAGGAGGGAAAACCTTGATCATGCAAAAAAAAGGGGTTTTTGTCTGGATCGCCATGGCCTTGTTTGCTTTCGTATTAACAGGTTGTGGGGGCCCATCCAAGCCCGCTGCAGACTCAAAAGTTGTTACGGTCACCTTTGTAAACTGGGTTTCAGCTGAGGAAGGCACTCGTGACAAAATGAAAGATGTCATCGCTCAGTTTGAAAAAGAAAACCCGAACATCAAAATCGATTCGAAAACGGTTCCTGTGTCCGATATGATGAAACAATTAACCATCATGTCGACAGGCGGCAATCCTCCGGATGTGGCGCAAGTACAGGGGGATGGCGCGATTACACTGGCCTCGGGCGGATTTTTAGAGCCAATTGATGAATTGCTTCCCAAAACATATGTTGTTCCCCAAAATATTTTAGATGCTTCTGGATTGTGGAAAGGCAAGCACTATGCCATTCCCTGGACTCCAAACGAAAATGCTCTTTGGTACAATAAGAAATTAATGGCTCAGGCAGGCCTTGATCCGAACAAACCACCGAAAACAATGGAAGAATTGGATCAAATGGTGAAACAGGCCAGAGAAAGACTGCCGCAAGATGTAGTGGCACTGCAGTTGGATACAACGATCCGGACAATCGGTTTGTTTGACCAATGGCCGTTTATGTTGAACTTTACTAAAGGCGTTCCGCCGATTGACGGTAATAAAGTAGCTGTCAACAGTGAAGGCATGCTTGCATATGGCGAGTGGATCCGGGAACAGGTCAAGCAAGGCAATACTTTGCCGGGCAAAAAATATGGTGAGTTCAGAACAATGGCAGCGCAAAACCGGCTTCTGTTCGGATTTGACGGTTCTTATCTGCATGGCGTATTGAAGTCTCTGAACCCAGCCCTGACCGATAAAGATATTTACGAAACATGGGGAGTTACTGCAATCCCTGCCGGCGCGAATGGCAAGCATTATACAGCGGATGGAAATCACTTGCTGGTGATCTTTAAGGCTTCGAAAAATAAAGAAGCCGCCGCTAAATTTGCCGAGTACCTGGCAAATAACACATATTCTTTAACCAAATATCATTTGACTGCAGGATTTGTCCCGTTTGGCGCTGATGCGAGCAAACGAGTTCCGCAGTTTAATGAGAGCCCATTGAACAAAGCGTTTATTAATGACGTGCTTCCCAGTGTTATTTCCTTGCCTTATGGTCCGAATTTTGCAAAAGCGTCGGAAATCTTGATGTCCGGTGTTCAGGAAATTATTACAACGGATAAACCGGTACCCGAAATTCTGAATAAAGCGCAAAGCAAACTGGAAGAAATCTATAAATAACGACTTGCCTCAGGAGAGAGAGGGGGAGGATGTTCTCCTCTTCTCTCGCAATTTTGTCAGGGCTGTCCACCGAATATAACGAAGGGTGTGTGCAACATGTGGGGACGCTTCAAAAATACAGTGCTATCGACGGAAAACGGTGAAGACAACTCTACCAAGTTAGCAGCATTGTTAATTGCGCCGGCATTGGCGGTTATGGGTTTTATTATCGTTTACCCCCTGCTAGAAGCGCTGTGGCTGTCATTTTTTAACTACCAATTAACCAAACCGGATGAATATGCTTTTGCAATGGCACAAAACTATGGGCATATGCTGAAAGATGATGTATTCTGGATTGCGTTAAAAAACACGGTTTTTTTCACTTTTGCTACGGTTTTTATTGGCTTGTTATTAGGCTTGCTGATGGCATTGGCAATTGATCACATTGCCGAACGTTTTGCAAGTATAAGAGGTCTTATTCTAATCCCTTGGGTAGTCCCCGGGATCGTTGTCGGGTACCTTTTTATGTATATGTTTGACGTCGAAGTCGGTATTATCAACTATTTTTTGCTTAAAGCAAATATCATAAGCAAATATCTCCCTTGGCTGATGAAGGAAGACTTATCAATGATCGCAGTGATTGCAGCTCATGTTTGGAACCAGGCGCCTTTTTACATGCTCATGATCACTGCAGGTCTGAAAGCGATTCCTGATGATGTGAAAGAGGCCGCATATATGGAAGGTGCAAGCCGCTGGGAAGAATTTTGCCATGTTACTTTGCCTTATCTGAAGGGAATACTGGTGATCAGCAGTCTGTTGATGATCATTCGAAATTTCAATAATTTCCCGATAATTTGGACTATGACAGGCGGTGGCCCTGTTTATGCGACCACCACCTCAGTAATATATATATACCGCGAAGCTTTTGAACAGTATAATTTGGGATACGCATCAGCGGTGGGCGTTGTTTGGGTTGCAATCTTGCTGATCGTATCTGTGGTTTACGTCCGCTCGCTGCAGAAGGATTTTTAAGATACGAGGGAGGTTATGAAATGATCAGACGCGGCTTTTCCCTGTTATGGAGCACGTTTATATGGGTAATTATGATATTTACACTGTTATGGACGCTTTTTCCCATGTACTGGATGCTTAGTACCAGTCTAAAGGATAACTTGGAAGTCTTTAATGTAAATCCATCGCTGTGGCCGAATGCGCCGACGTTGGCGAGCTATGTTAATCTTGGGGAAGGACTAACCCCTATTCCGACCTTTTTTATGAACAGTGTGATTACCTCTGTATTCACGGTTGTATTAGCAGTGAGTCTTGCGGTTTTAGCGGGCTATGCTCTCTCCCGTTTGCGCTTTCGTTTTCGTAAAACGATTCTCATGGGTGTGTTGGTAACCCAGATGTTTCCGCTGGTGGTTCTGCTCATCCCATTATATTTGGTTTATGTGAAAGCACATCTGTTAAATAGCTATATCGGATTGATACTTGCGTTTACTTCCTTTACCCTGCCATTCGGAATTTGGATGCTGAAGGGCTTTATCGATTCTGTTCCGGTTGAAATTGAAGAGGCCGCAATGGTGGATGGCTGCAGCCGTTTGCAGTCGATGCGTTTGATGGTTTTCCCGCTGATTGTCCCAGGAATTGTTGCGACAGGAGTATTCGCGTTCCTGGATGCATGGAATAACCTGCTTTTCCCCTTGGTATTGGTCAATGATGTTCTTATGAAAACTTTGCCGCCGGGAATGATTTTGGCCTTTGGTGGAGAATTCAAGCATGACTGGAGCGGCATGATGGCTGCTTCTTGCTTGGTATCGATCCCGGTTATTATTGTGTTTATTGTCCTGCAGCGTTATTTGGTCGATGGGTTAACCAAAGGCGCTGTGAAAGGATAATTTTTTAGAAACAAACGAGAGGCGAGCTGTCAGACGGACAGTTTGCCTCTCGTTTGTTTTTGCGGAACCTACTTCAGCAGGAATCCGATGCCGTTAAAGCGTATGTTAAGTAGAATAGGTATAAATTTCTGAAGCGTTAGGGAAAGGGGCGGCTAATGTGAAACTGACGGTAGTGATTGACAATAATGTACCGATCTCCAGCAAGCCTGCTTTGCTGGGAGAGCATGGCTTATCGTTTTTTTTAGAAACCGAAAGAGAAAAATATTTATTTGATGCTGGCCAAACCGGTGCGGTCGTGCACAATCTCGGCCTGATGGGCATCAGTCCAAAGCTGCTGACGGCAGTGATCATCAGCCATGGGCATTATGATCACACAGGGGGACTGGAAGCCGTGCTGACACAGGCGGCAAAACGCCTGACTGTCTATGCGCATGAGGATATTTTCGTCAATCGCTATTCCACGTCCAAGGGAACACGGCGGTTTGTCGGTGTTCCGTTTCGTGAAGAGCATTTAACCAGTCTTGGCGCCGATTTTCACTATATTTCAGAACCCCTTCAATTGACGGATACTTTATGGGTCAGCGGAGCGATCCCCCGAATGGAAGAATATGAAACGGGCGATAGGCACCTTGTGCGTTTTTCAGAATGCGAAGATCATTGTCAGGATTCCGTACCGGATGATATGGGAATATATTATGTGTCGCCAAAAGGATTGATAGTGATTAGCGGCTGTGCGCATTCCGGCATTATTAATATGATCAGGAAAGGCATGCAGTTGACGGGAACGAACCGTCTGCACGCGATAATTGGGGGCACCCACCTCGGACCGGTTGGCTCTGAGCAACAGGAAAAAACATTGCAGGAATTGCAAAAAATGAACCCGGATCTGATCGCTTCCGGTCATTGTACCGGTTTTGCCATGATGGCTCGTTTGCAGCAAACGTTTGGTGAAAAATTTGTACCGGCGTTAGTGGGGACCAAATTTGAATTTTAACGGGTGATAGAGCAGTTGCAGTGGTCGAAATTGGATCATTGGAGGTGGACATATTGAAATTGTATTATCGCATGTCCCCGGAAGATGCTATACGTGATGTTCAGTCCGACGCTGCTGCCGGTTTAACCCAAGAGGAAGCCACTCGTCGTTTGGCTGTTTTTGGTTATAACGAGTTATTGGAAAAAAAGAAAGAAGCTTTTTGGCAAAAGTTTCTCAAGCAATTTAAAGACGTTATGGTTCTGATCCTGCTTGCAGCAAGTTTGATTTCTGCTGTTGCGGGGGAACCCTTGGATTCGCTGGTTATTCTTGCTATCGTTGTATTAAACGCGACGCTCGGAGTTTTTCAGGAATCTAAGGCGGAAAAGGCGATGGAAGCTTTGAAAAAAATGAGTGCGCCGACATCCAAAGTAACCAGGGCGGGGGTTTTACAGGTCATTCCATCGCGGAACCTTGTTCCCGGAGATATCGTAGTATTGGAAGCAGGAGACAATATTCCTGCTGATCTGAGGATCATTGAGTCGTTTAATTTAAAGGCGGAAGAAGCTTCGCTTACCGGGGAATCGGTTCCAAGCGAAAAAAATAGCGCCGTCATAGACGTGGATGCTGCGCTCGGTGATCGGCATAATATGGGTTTTATGAGTACGGTTGTTACGTACGGACGCGGCAAAGGGCTTGTGGTAGGGACCGGTATGAAGACGGAAATCGGCAAGATCGCTGCTATGCTGCAAAACGTGAAGCAAGAAATCACACCGATGCAAAAAAAACTGGCCGAATTTGGCCGTTTTATTGCATTGGTTTGTATTGGAGTCTGTATTGTCGTTTTTATCATTGGCATGATTGCCGGATTCCGTGACGGCAGTTTGTCGCCATCGCAGATACGACTTTTGTTTATGACTGCTGTCAGTCTGGCCGTCGCCTCAATTCCGGAGGGTCTCCCGGCAATTGTGACGATTGTGTTGGCGTTGGGAATGCAGCGCATGGCGCGGAAAAATGCGATTATCAAAAAACTGCATGCCGTGGAAACATTGGGAAGCGTATCGGTTATTTGTTCAGATAAAACAGGAACTCTAACCAGAAATGAAATGACGGTTACAGCCATTCAGACAGGTCATGCCGCATTTGCGGTAAGCGGTGAAGGGTATAGTCCGGAAGGAACGATTTTTTCTTCCGGCATACCGGTTGAAATTACTGCCGAAAACGATCTTAAGCTATTGTTGAGAGCTGCCGTGTTATGCAATGACGCGCAATTAAAAAAAACGCCCGAATCCGGCGATTGGTCGATCATTGGAGATCCAACGGAGGGAGCGTTGATTGCAGCTGCTGCGAAAGGCGGTTTCTGGCAGGAGGAAACCGTGCAGCGATTTCCCCGAATCCAAGAAATACCGTTTGATTCCAGCCGTAAAATGATGACCACTTTTCACGAGGTAGACGGGAAAATTTTGTCTTTTTGCAAAGGCGCTCCGGATATCGTTCTTAACCGTTCGTCTCATATTGCCGTAAATGGCGTAGTTCAGCCGCTTACCGAACAAATCGCGGCTTCAGTCAGTATGGCCAACAAAACAATGGCTTCCCGTGCGCTGCGGGTATTGGCGATTGCTTACCGGGAGTTTGACGGAATGCCGGTAGATTTAACTGCTGAACACATTGAAACAGGCATGGTTTTTACTGGCCTGATGGGGATGATTGATCCGCCGCGCAGTGAAGTAAAAATAGCGGTGCAAACCTGCAAGGAAGCAGGAATTCGTCCGATGATGATTACCGGCGATCACCCGGACACCGCTTTGGCGATTGCCCGGGAACTCGGTATCAATGATCCGGAGAACCACGTTGTTGATGGGCGAAGTATGGATGCGATGCCGCCAGAGGAGTTGCGGCAGGTGATCCAAACAACGAATATCTTTGCCCGTGTATCGCCGGAAAATAAAGTAGCGATTGTCGAAGCGCTGCGGTATCATAAATACATCACTGCCATGACCGGCGATGGCGTTAACGATGCGCCGGCAATGAAGAGAGCCAATATTGGCGTGGCGATGGGCATTACAGGAACCGATGTAACCAAAGAGACAGCCGACATGGTGATTGCCGATGATAATTTTGCCAGCATTGTGACCGCTGTTGAAGAGGGTCGGGTGATTTACGCCAATATTCAAAAGACGATTTATTTTCTTCTTTCCTGCAACGCAGCGGAAATCCTGGTCATTTTCATTGCGATCCTGGCAGGCTGGCCGATCCCATTGCTGCCGATCCATCTCTTGTGGGTGAACCTTGTCACGGATGCGTTACCGGCTTTGGCGCTGGGGGTGGAAGCCAAAGAACCGAATGTTATGCGGATGAAACCGCGAAATCCCGATCACCCTTTGTTGAACGCGCCGATGCAGGGGATGCTTGTAATGCAAAGTCTTGTCATGGCAATTACAATCTTAGGCGCTTTTCAATATGCGCTGATTTCTTCCGGCGGAGATATTACATTCGCGCGAACCTTTGCGTTTGTTTCTCTGATTAGTACACAATTATTGTGCACCTATTCTTCACGGTCAGAGCTTTATTCTGTTTTTCGACTTGGGTTTTTCAGCAATTTGTATTTGAATATTGGAGTAGGTGTATCTTGTCTGATTTTACTTCTTTCTGTTCAAGGGTCGGCCAACGAACTGTTTAAAACGGTGGAGTTAGGGGCCAGGGAGTGGTTTATTCTGGCATGCCTGGCGCCGATACCGTTCTTGTCAACCGAGCTTTATAAGGCAATACGGCGGTTCATGCGCCGAAAATAGCTGATCACGTTGCTTTTTTAGCGGCTTCTGATTTTTGCCGCAGGTAGGCGATTTGCAGAACAGTCGGGATTGTTTTGCGGTAAGCCGGTCCGGCGATATCAAAAGCGGCTGTTAAGGCGACTCCCAAGACGAGGCCGATAGGGCCGATAAACAAGGCTCCAATGCCCTCGCTAAAAAAGCCGGTTAAAGCGCCGGCGCCGACTTCTCTTGCGCTGGCAAGAGCGACGATCCGGGCGATATTCCAGGTGACAAGATAACCGACTGTCGGCAGGAAGTCGAATAAAGTGCCTTCGATTAACAGTTTGCTGATGTTTTGCGCATCAGCGCCGTGATCTTCAAAAAATTTTTTGATGGGCTCCCGTTCCTGATCGGACATTGCTTTCCAGGCGCGTTCAAAAATGTTGATAAAAATCCGTTTTTCGATCTCTTCCGCGGACTCTTCCCTGGACCACTCAACATCCATTTTTTTGGCGACATCGCGGACAATGGTCAGATAATCCACCACTGCGCCGCCGCGCACCATGCGGGCAATGTCATTGCTGCCGTTATAACGGATCTGAGCGAGTAATTCTTCGGAAGTTTTTGGTCCGGCGCCCGGCCCAAAATTGTATTCGATTAATAGCGCAAGATCCTCAGTTGTGCTATGCTTGAGAAGATCTTCAAGCTTTTTCGTCGATTGGTGCAGTAGGATCGATGGTTCCACAATCGTCGCCTCCTGTTTGCAAAAATTGAAGCTTTTATTTTAAGGACCGTTATTCTTTATTCCCCATGGGATCAGTGAACCCCTGCTTGTTAAATTGGCGAGCTGTATTGTCTTAAAATTAGTAAACGTTGCGAGGGCCATCAATGATGATGAAAAAAATAATTCCCTGGTTGGTTATTGTTGCAATCGGTATGAGTATTCATTGGGTGAATCCGGCTTTTTTTCCTCAACTCATGCAGTTGATCCAGGAAGGGGACATTGAAGGTCTTGCGGAATATTTGCGCTCGTTTGGCATTTGGGCAGTTGCCGCCAGCATTTTTATCAATATTATTATTAACCTTTTGGGCGTTGTCCCCACGGCGCTGATTTCGGGCGCCAATGGGATTATTTTTGGTCTGGCGGCAGGAACCCTGCTTTCATGGGTAGGGGAAGTTGCGGGAACGATCATTTCGTTTGTTCTTTGGCGCAGTTTGCTGCAAGAAACGGCGCAAAAAATGATCGCGCGCAGTTCTTATTTGACAATGGCTGATGAGTTTAGCACCAGCAAAGGATTTAAGGCGGTACTGATCGCCCGGCTTGTTCCATTGACGCCATCAGGGATTATTACGATGCTGGGGGCAATCAGCCATATGCCGTTTCGGGACATGTTCTGGGCTACTTGCATCGGCAAAGCGCCATCTATTTTTTTGGAAGTGATCCTGGGCCATGATATTGCATTTGCCAGCGATAACAAGGTGCGGTTATCGGTGCTAATTTTACTGGTAATCGCGATCTACGCCTATCTTTGGTGGAAAAAAAGGCAAATGCAGAGTTAATCAACAACTTCTTTACTGGTATATATTTCATTATATCCAGTAAGGGGAAGAAGACACATTGTCTCGGAAGAAAGACAGAATTGACATCAAACAAAGCAAATGATAGAATATTCTTACAATAATGATGATAATAAGCATTGAAGGAGGATGTTCTATGTTTGAGATTATGCCGTTCAAAAAAAATCCGATAACCAAAAAAGACTATTTTACCAACTTGATCGATCGAGTATTTGACGAGGATTTTGCCCCGGTTGCCTGGTTTGGCGCTTCTTTCAAAGTAGATATCCGCGAAACGGATGCTGCCTATCTAGTGGACGCTGATTTGCCAGGTTTCAATAAAGAAGCGATCAACATAACGTATGACAACAATTATCTGACAATCTGCGCGAAACGCGAAGAAGAAATAAAGGAAGAGAAGAAAAACTATATTCGTCAAGAACGAAGTGTAGGCGAAATTAAGCGCCAGTTCTATGTAGAAAATGTTGATGAAAATAAAATTGAGGCTAATTTTGCCGATGGCGTGCTCAAAGTAGTTCTGCCGAAAAAAGAAAAAGTTACTCCGGAGAAAAAAGAGATCCAAATCAAGTAAGACGGATAGCAAACAAGTGAAAGGAGCCCGCCGATCGGCGGGCTCCTTTTAAACCTTCAAAAATGAGACTAAAGTTAAAAAATGAGAATGATTGGGAGAATACAGAGTTTTTTAGCCAACAAGTGCTTTATCCGGTTTAACAAGAATCCAGCAGACAACGCCGATAACGGCGGAGAAAGCAGTTGCCAGAAGGGCTGCCTGCCAACCATAATTTGTTGCGATCCAAGCAGTTAATGTCGGTGCGGCTACGCCGCCCAGGTTGCCCCAGAAGTTCATCCAGCCGGATACGGTACCGCAAAATTTCCCGCCGATATCGATGCAGCTGGCCCAGGAAGCATTGAATGTGAAGCCGAGTGAACCCAAAGATACCGTGAGCCATACTAGATTCATCGTTTGTGTTGTGGCATTGGCCGCTAAATATAGCGCCGTTCCCGATAAAATAAGACCAACACAGCCGAAGAATGTACGCGCCTTATATTTCGACATCCCAGCAGCAATCAGTTTATCGCTGATAAACCCTGTGAAGAAGACCAGGATCGCAAGCGCCAACCACGGGAAGGAGGCTGCAATTCCCATTTTTGCCAACGAAAAGCCGCGCGCTTCCATCAAATACAGCGGCAACCAAGCCAAGAAAACATACATGATGTAATCGGTAATGAAATATTGAAGGCCGATCGCCCAAAACTGTGAAGAAGTGATAAATTTGCTCCAAGGCGCTACTTGTTTCGCTGCACCAGCATCAGCCTGTACCATTCCTTCTTCAATGTGAGCGACCTCAGCGGCATTTACAAAAGGACTTTGGCGTGGGTTGTTCTTGCCAAAAAACCACCAAGCCACAGCAAGTACGATACCAGCTGCCCCAAAAATAACGAAAACCATCCGCCAGCCAAAGGCTAGCATCAAAGCAACAGTGATTGCCGGACCGAAGACCGGGCCGATAAATGCGCCGCCCAACATGAAGGAAGAAGCAAACGCTTTTTCCGATTTATTGAACCAACGATAGATAAAATTGTTCTGTGACGGGAAAATAGGACCTTCGCCAAGGCCGAACAGAGCGCGGACGATTGCGAATTGCGTGAAAGAAGAAGCAGCTGCCGTGGCAGCGGTAAATACCGACCACCAAGTGACAGCGAGCGCCGTTGTAAAGCGCTGACCAAAAAATTCTGCCATCATGCCGCCGGGAATCTGCATCGCGGCGTACCCGCAGAAGAATGCGGTTTGTATAAAGCCCATATCCATTTTGGTGAAACCGAATTCGCCCATAATTGCCGGAGTAGCGACGGACAGGTTAACCCGGTCCATGTAAGAAATGAATGAAATTGAAAAAATAAGGGCTGCCATGACCCAACGGAAATTTGATCGCTGCATATAATTTACCCCTCGCTTTCATTTTTTTTGAAATAAGTCTCTGAACAGAGTGTCTTTTCACCTCCTTAGAAGAAATTGTGATTACCACCAGTTAGACATAATACAGTGGCGTTATTCACAACACACATCGACTGATGTGATGAGTTGTGAATAAATAAAGCAAGACTTGATGCAGTAGAGTTGCCTGTGCCCTTTTGGTGTGGCTCTCGCTGTACCTTCGTCACACTTATTTTAGAAGACCGGTTCAAGGTGCACGTCTATAGTGTTGGGAAAAATTTTTCGCCCGCGAAAGTGGGTCCGAACCATTCCACTACTTCCTGTAAATGGGATCGCATTGCTGCCGCTGCAGCCTCTGGGTCATGATCCCGTAAGGCTTTTAGTATCGTATCATGGGCGGTGAATACTTTCTGCGGAGTACCTGGAACTTGATATAACAATTCAATAAAGCCATTGAACATGGTAATGATGGGACACATCATGATTACAAGCACAGGATTGCCGGTGCAGGAGACTAACAAACTGTGAAAGTTTTTGTCGGCTTCCAGATATTTTTCCGGGTAGTCAAGATATTTAATCATCTCGTGATATTCCTGCTCCAGTCGTAGCAATTGGGTTTCGTTGATCATCTTACTGGCAATTTTGACAATTTCCGGTTCTAAAATATATCTTGCCTGCATCAAATTTTGCAAAGTAATTGATCCATCTTTCAAAAGCCGCTGGACCGGTTGAAGAACCGTCTGTAATCCGGGCCTTTGGACGTATACGCCTTTTCCCTGCTGTATGGCAACCAAGCCTTGTGCTTCAAGCACCCGTAATGCTTCCCGCACCACAGAACGGCTGATCGAGAATTGAGCCACAAGTTCACGCTCGGAAGGAAGCTTTTCTCCGGGGCGCAGGTTTCCATCGTCAATCATTTTCTGCAATCGTTTTACGGTGTAGTCAAAAACATTTGTCCGAGTAAAGCCTGACTTGCTGTCCAGCGAGGTCTCTTCATTCATGGAAAGTCTCCTTCAACGACATAGTAAGTCATATTACTGGTCTGATAAGTAATATCAAAAAAAAACTCAAACATAGCGACAATCTTACAAGAACCTGGTCGAAAATGCAAACAAAATATGCGATTCGTTTTTTCGAAAGAGACACGTGTCTTTTAAACGCAAATCTTGGCTCTATTGTAATATGTAAAAATTTACTTGTCAAGATTTTTGCAATATTTAGACTTTTGTATTTTTTTTCACATAGTGACAAAAAAGCGAGCTAAGAACAATTTACAGTCGCTCCTGGCTCGCTTTTTTTGTTAAATTACTTGGCTGATGTGCATGGCACGGAATTTTCCGCCGCTCTTTTCCGCAGCCTTATTCATTTGGACTAAACAAACCGGGCATTCGGTCACCACAATTTGGGCACCGGTTTTTTCGATGTTTTTGCGTTTTTTATCGAGGATCCCAGCCGAAATATCGGGGTAATCGATATGGAAGGAACCGGCTCCGCCGCAACAGGTATCGGCTCCTGACATTTCAACATAATTTCCGGCCGCCTTCAATAACTCACGGGGCTGATTTTTGATCCCTTGCCCCCGTCCCAAATGACAAGGTTCATGAAACGTAAGCGTTGCATTTGTGCGCAAGCGCGGTTGGTAGCCGGCCTTCACCAGGTATTCGGTCAGATCCATAATTTTTGCGCTGAATTCGGCTGCCCGGTCTTTCCAAGCCGGATCGTCCTTAAAATAGCCGGCGATATGCTTCAGGGTACCGCTGCAGCTGGCACAATCGCTGACGATGACATCGGCATTTGCAAAAAGCCGCATATTTTCTTTGGCCATTTCCAGAAATTCTTCACGCAGTCCATGCGCGACGTGCGGGAGGCCACAACATAGATTATCCACTACGGCAGGTTTGGTCACCGTTTGTAAAATAGCAAGTGTATCGGACACAGCGTCCGGAAACATCATTCGCATTCCGCAGCCTTGAAAATAAGCTACTTTTGTTTCTGGCGACAAAGAAACAGTGGAAGCTGGGGCGGGGCCGGCAAGGGCGGCTGGACCCGCAAAGGCTGCAAGGAATTGTTTGCGGGTATACTGATCAGGAATCATACCGCCCGGGATCAACCGGTTCAGACCAATTTTGCGCAGTACCTTAAGCGATCCGGAAGCCAATTTGACTAATGGTCGGCTTTTCAGCATTCCACCCATCGCCTTGTATTTGATGCTTGCTCCGCCTTGTTTGTCGGCAAAATGCTGTCGGACGGACATCATCGCTTCATCCGTCTTGATTTTGCTCGGACAAATATCTACACAGGCTCTACATAATAAGCAAAAATTAACAGCTGACAGAACATCGGGAGTAAGCTCCAAGCCCCCTTGGATAAGAGCACGGGCAATATTGTTTTTTCCGCGCGCGCTGGAAGCTTCAACGTCTTTTTCGCGGAATAAAGGACAAACAGGAAGGCAGCTGCCGCAACGGTCGCATTGGCTGACAATGGAACGGACTTCCTGCAATAATTTTTCTTTCTTATCGTCTTTCATGGCAAACTCCTTATCAATCGCTTTCACCAAATTTTCCCTGGGTTCAATAGACCTTTCGGATCAAAAGCCCGTTTTACCGCTTTTAAGGCATTGACGCCTGCTTCGCCCAATGCATCGGTGATATAGGCTCTCTTAGTGATCCCAATGCCGTGCTCACCGGATAATGTTCCTCCTACGGCAAGTGCCTCGGCAAAAATTTCGTCCACCGCTTTGTGAACCCGTTCTTCTTCGCCGGGAACGGTCAAGTCGCAAAGAACGGACGGATGCAGGTTTCCATCGCCAGCATGTCCGTAAACCGCAATAACCAAATTATGTTTTTCGGAAATTTTCCGGATACGGCGAACCATTTCCGGGAACTCGCTGCGTGGGACCGAGATATCTTCGCCGAAACGAGTTGGAGCCATCGCGCCGACGGCTGAACTCAGGCCGCGCCGGATTGCCCAGATATCTTCCGACTCTTGGAATGATTTGGCAATGCGAACTTCCGTCACATTGAATTCATGCGCAATCACGTCAATCTGCTGTGCCTGCTTATCCAAACCCGCTTCATCGTCCGCATCAATTTCAATAACCACACACGCCTCGGTGTTCGGATCAATATCAAGTTTGCGAGTGCGGGCAACCGCCTGCAGGCCGATTTTATCCATGAGTTCCGCCGCAGCAGGAACAACTCCAGACTGAAGCATTTTATGAATTGTGGAGCAAGCTTCATCTAATGAAGGAAACATCAGCTGCAGCGTATTTCGAACTTTGGGCATCGGGATCAAGCGCAATATGATTTTGGTAATGATTCCGAGCGTTCCTTCTGAACCGGTAAACAGGCTGGTGAGGTTATAACCGGTGACATTTTTGAGAGCTTTGCCGCCGGTATTGAGAATGGTTCCATCTGCCAGTACCACTTCCAGGCCCATCACATAGTTTGTAGTGACTCCGTATTTGACAGCGCGCATTCCGCCGGCATTTTCAGCAACATTGCCGCCAATTGTGGAAAACTTCCAACTGGCCGGGTCAGGGGGGTAAAATAAGCCTTTTTCGGCGCAGAGGTTATACAGGTCAATGGTCCTGACGCCGGGTTCAACCGTGATCATCATGTTTGGTTCATCCAATTCAATGACGTTTGTCATGCGATCCAGGGATAAGGCGATACCACCGGCGAGCGGGACGCTGCCGCCGGTACGACCGCTTGCCGCGCCTCGCGGGGTTACCGGGATGTCATTCGCGTATGCAATTTTCATCACTTCCGCTACTTCGGCAGTCGTGAGCGGCCGAACCACAAAATCCGGTTTGTTGGCGGGCAATAGCGGGATAAACGAAGAGTCATAAGAGTAGCCAAAGAGATCCAGATTCGAATCGAGTGCATTTTCCGGTCCTACAACGGCGCGGATTTTTTCTTTGATTTCATTTGTAATCATTGGTTATTCCTCCAATATCATCCAAAAACGTTCAATAAATAACATAAGCAAAAATCTCAATCGTTCTAATAGTAACATAAGTTGGCATGGAATTGAAATAGTTTGTATTGATTATTAGAAAAGATCCCGCCGTTATCTGTTTTCAGCAAAAACATGCTGATTATCTTGACAATCTGCATCCTGAATGATTAACTACTATTAATAGATAGTATATTTGAATATGAGGCAAACTTATCGAAAGATAGGGACGCAAAACCGTGGATCTAAGGACAAAAGTCTATGATTGCCAGGTCGCCGCTTTAGAGCGTTCTTCAGCACCGGCAGTTGGAACTGCTTGGTGTTTTTGCATTTTAAGAGCAACGATCGTTTTACAAACCATTTTTAAAATTGGAAGAGGTAGTTTATGCGGCTAAGCCATAAAATTGCATTGTTGCAGATTGTGCAAATTATATTATTTGTTATTTCAATCGGATTTCTGGTCTATTTCTTTGCTGGATCGACAGTGGCAAAATGGGAGCAGGAAAATGTTCGTGATGCTGTCGTTCGTGTAGAATCTGCCTGGGACGACTGGCTGGAAAGTTTGTCTTCCACTACAGCGGACTGGGGTTCGTGGAATGAGGCTTACGATTTTGCCGGCAATCCAGAAGAACCATTTTTCACGAAAAATAATCTTTCTGCGTCGGCAATAGTTAATGTACGAGCAAATGGAGTTGCCTTTATTGATTTAAATGCAAACATTTTTTTTGCGCGGGCTGCTAACTTGACGACCAAAGAAGAAAACCCTATCAACCAAGATTTATTGGAAGTTATTCGAACGACAGCCGTCGATAAAGGGAGACTCTTATCGGAAGGGCAGAATGTATCTGGATTTATGATGTATCAAAATACCCCTGTGCTTTTTTCGGTGCATCATATCTTAGCTAGTGAAAACAAGGGGCCTGCAAGAGGATATATTGTGATGTACCGGATTGCGGATGAAGAGTTTTGGCGGCAAATTAGTGAAAAAACACGAACGACTGTGCACGGACCCGCAGAGCTGCTAACAGGAAATGAACAGTTTGATAAGGTATTATTTCGACAAATCAGGCAAGAGGATAAAATCGAACTATACATTACGATGAATGACGCGTATGGTATTCCAGCTTTTTCTCTAGCTTTGGAAACACCGCGCAATATGTATCACTATGGAAAAGAACGACTTTGGCAATTGTTGCTGTTAGCGGTTCTTTTTATGTTGTTTACTTCTATGATTTTTCTATTTGTGTTACATAAAATGCTGGACTGTCGCATCGTAGCGATCGATCAATTTATGAAATCTGTTTTAACTACGCAGAATTTATCCGCACGGCTGAAATTGCCTGGGAATGATGAACTTGCACGTGTAGCTGCAACCATGAATGCCATGCTGGACAAAATTGAAAAATCCAGTCAAGAAAATCAAGACCTATACAAATTAACGCAATATGAAATTAGGGAACGGATGCTTATTGAACAAAATTTGCGTTATCAGAGTACACATGATGTGCTGACGGGCGCCTATAACCGTACCTATTTTGAAGAGTACCTTGCCAATTTGGAAGAGAAGGATAGGAGTATCGGCATTATCTTTTGTGATGTAGATGGTTTGAAACTGATTAATGATTCTTTGGGACATGAATGCGGCGATCAGGTATTAAGAACAGTCGCAAGAATTATCGAAGAGACTTTGCCGCAAGACGCTGTTACAGCCCGTATTGGGGGCGATGAATTTGTCATATTATTACAGGATGTAACGGATGTGAAAATGAAGAAGATTGTGGATCGTTTGCGTGCTACCATTGAAGCTTCGCATACCAATAACCTCAAAGAAATATTCAGCGTTGCCATCGGATGGTCGGCCACTGAGAAACGAATTCTTTCCAAGGACCAAATCCGCATGACTGTAAAACGAGCGGATGATAATATGTACCGGCAAAAGCTGGCACGGGAAAATAGTACCCGTCATGTTCTCATACAAGGAATGATGGAAATGCTAAAAGTCCGGGACTTCCTTACGGAAGGTCATTCGCAGCGACTTCAGCAACGAATTACCCTGTTGGCGAAAAAAATAGGCTTGCATGACACGCAGATTACGGATTTAACCTTGTTGGCGCAGTTTCATGATGTAGGAAAAGTTGGTGTTTCTGATGCGATTTTATTTAAAAAAGGCGGTTTGACGCCGGAAGAGAAAAGTGAAATGCAGCGGCATTCGGAAATTGGTTTTCGCATTGCACAATCGGTACCGGAATTGATTCCGATTAGCGATTTAATTTTGAAGCACCATGAATGGTGGGATGGAACTGGGTATCCGTTAGGCTTGCAGGGGGGTGACATTCCGGTGGAAGATCGAATTTTGGCCATCGCCGATGCGTATGATGCAATGACCAATGACCGCCCGTATCGCAAAGCGATGTCTGCCGATGAAGGATTTAAGGAGTTGTTGCTGTATTCAGCAAAACAATTTGATCCTTCACTGGTGGAGTTATTTATTGAAATTGTAAAAGAGGAGAACGCTTTGCAACAGCTTGGGTAGATCAGAAAAATATAAAATTACAATGAAAGCCTTGCAGGAAATTTTCCTGCAAGGCTTTCATTGTAAGGAACAAATGTACTACTTGTTTTTGATGGCTTCGGTCAATAGAGGTACAACTTGATACAGGTCGCCGACGATGCCATAGTCGGCGGCGCCGAAGATCGGTGCATTCTCGTTCATGTCGATGGCAACGATCAGTTTGGAGTCCCGGATCCCGGCAACGTGCTGGACTTGGCCGGATA